>Ga0209977_10001143_pt1 | contig 11401 bp, 10 predicted proteins | sample SumtaG_2_FD_183113 | JGI IMG/M metagenome (GOLD analysis project Ga0209977, IMG submission 183113) | Deep subsurface microbial communities from Indian Ocean to uncover new lineages of life (NeLLi) - Sumatra_00607 metaG (SPAdes) (version 2) | ecosystem: Environmental > Aquatic > Marine > Oceanic... | reverse complement strand
TATATGCTGGATAATTGGCGTCTTCTTACTTGCACCAGTGTTTGGAGATACGCTGGATAAAAAGATATTTGGAGTTGCAGTTGCCATCCTTATCGGAGGAGTGATTCAATTGGCAATTCAGTTGCCAGTCTTGAGGAATAAAGGAATAATATTCAAGCCTTCCTTCTACTTTGCACATCCCGGCCTGAAGCGCGTCTTTGCTCTGATGCTACCAATAATTTTCGGCCTGGCTGCTGTCCAGATAAATGTGTTAATGGACAGCTTTATCGCAATAGCCTTTGCTAAACCGCCCGGTGGCGCTGAAAATTTCTTTATAGCGGGAATGGCAATACCATATCCCCTGGAAACAGGCGCTGCATCAGTCTTATATTATGGAGACAGGCTGATTCAATTCCCATTAGGCGTATTTGGAATTGCAATGGCAACCGCCGTATTCCCTTTTTTCTCCACACATGCCGCACGTAAAGACTGGACAAGTTTCACCGAGACACTTAACCAGGCAATCAGGGTTGTACTATTCATTGGAATACCTGCGTCGATAGGTTTAATACTTTTACGGAAACCGCTTGTAGAGTTGTTTTACGAGAGAAACGCATTTACGGCAGAATCAACTTACAGAACAGCTTCCGTTATCTTCTTTTATGCAATAGGAGTGTGGGCTTACTCTGCTTCTCACGTAATCATAAGGGCTTTTTATTCCATGCAAGATACACGAACTCCCGTAAAGGTAGGCGTTGGCATGGTGGGTCTTAACCTTATTCTCAATCTGACACTCATCTGGTTTCTTCGTGAAGGAGGGCTTGCATTGGCAACGGCCATAAGTGCAACGGTTCAGATAATAATTCTATTTGCCATTCTCCAAAGAAAGCTCAATATTACCGGTCTTAAGCACATCTTTACATCAACCTTTAAGGTAGTGATCGCAAGCTTTTTCATGTTCATTGCGTGTTGGGCAGTTCTAAAAACACTTCCAGCTGGTAGTGGTGAACTCTCGACAAAGCTTATCAGGCTTTTTATACCACTGGTTGTTGCCATCGTCGCATATTTTACTGTATCGTTTCTATTAAGATCAGAAGAATTAAAATATCTATACACTTCTCTCCTGAAGAAAGACAATAAACCAACCGATCAAACGGAAGTTCTTTAAACAATCGTCCATAATTTTTTTGTTCTTTTTTTTGGTAGGTCGTTTGTTTATAATCCGCAAAGTTATTTTATTATTTATTCTTGTTAAGTCTGTTATCCAGTCAAAAGAGAAATGGCCAAAGATATATCAAGGTCTACAACAAGCAGCAAACTGTCTATTACGTTTTTCCTCGTAATCATGGCATATGCTTTCTACGTATCTTGTGCCAATTTCTACGATAGAACAAGTTTTTCTCCAAGAAATACAGTGCGTCATTACGGTGGCAACGAGGAAAAACCCGAAGATGAATCAGGCTACGAGTACAACGAAAATCTTTTACAGGAGGGTTTCTTCTTTCCAAAGCCGTATAGGGAAATCGTTGAAATTACCCATGCGCATGCATTTGCAATTCCCCTGATCATATTCGTCATGTCACGCATCCTTTCTATGACATTGATAAGAGATTGGATAAAGATTACGATTTATAGTGTTGCCTTTGCTGGCACGATAATGAACCTGTCCGGGCCATGGCTGATAAGATACAAATCAGATGTATTCTCCATATCATTAATAGCATCATATTTTTTCCTCGGTTTTTGCTTCATATTTCTCATATCTCTACCTCTGTACGAAATGTGGTTTAAGCCAAAAAAGTAAATTGTTAAAAAAGATGCAAAAAAAGGTTGATATTTAATAAAATTCAATTATTCTTTATGCAAAATAATAACAACAATTTAAAGGGCCTAGCGCATGTTTGGAAGAAAGAAAGATGCAAAGCAGGATCAATCTATTCTGGAAAATACGGGGAAGCCTAAATTAACAGATGATAATAAAAGTGGATTCAAGAAAGAAAATGAATCCAGAAAGGAGGTAAAAATGTCAGAAGGAAAAGTGACTAATCTGACGTCAGACGTTGAAATTAAAGGGACAATCAAATTCGGCGATGTTATGAGAATTGATGGAAAATTTGATGGAGAATTGATAACCGATAACGGAGAACTCGTTGTTGGCAAGACGGGTATTGTCAAGGCAAACGTTAAGGTAAGAAATGCTATTGTTGAGGGTCGAGTGGATGGAAATATTAAAGCTTCTGATAAAGTAGAGCTTAAGCAAAAAGCACATCTCATCGGTGATCTACAAGCAAAAATATTGGTTATTGAAGAAGGCGTTGTTTTTGTTGGAAAATGTAATGTGAATCCTGAAGGGGTTAAAGCGGAAAGCCACAGTTACAAGGAAGAAACAAAGGATAGGAAACTAAATTTATAAGCACATTGTTGTGTGAGAGCAATTAATTTGATTTATGAGTTCCAAAACAAGCGAATTACCTGAAACAAGAGATATAGAATGTCCTTATTGCAAGGGGAATCTCACTGTGTCGACTAGTTGCATGTCGATGCCATGCTCTCATTGTAATCAGCATATCAATGTCAAAGCCATTCTTTTCCCATCTGAAAAAAAGAAAAAATATTCCTCTGAAACAAGAGATATAGAATGTCCTTATTGCAAGAGGAATCTCACTGTGTCGACTAACTGTATGTCTACGCCATGCACCTACTGCAATCAGCATATCAATATCAAAGCCCTTCTTTCTCCATCTAAAGAAAAGGAAAAGCCTTCTGTCGAAAAAAGAAGTCTTCATTGTTTCAAGTGTGAAAAAGAAATTTTTGCAGATGAGAACGCTTTTGCAGTAATATGTAAGTACTGCAGTCGGCGTAACGACCTGAGCGATTATACGGTAAAATCTCGTTTAGCCCAGAATCTTGAGACACATGGCACACTGTATTTAAAGAAAAAAGGTAAAATAGAAATCTCAAATATTCAAGTTGGAGACGCCATCATACAGGGCAAAGTTAAGGGTAATCTTAAGGCAGTAGGAACCGTTGAGATTTTTAAGAATGGAGAAATCTGTGGCAAAATCACTTGTCGTAAATTAATTGTGAATAATGGTGCAATATTTGACGGAAGCGTGGAAATGCTGAATGTAAAACCAAATCATTCATAAACAGCCACTTCTATTGTTGCTTAACCTCTACACGCAAATTATTTTTCACGTCTTCCACGTTATGAAGGCGCCAAAAAACTTTCAGAAATTCTTAACATTCTGTCCTGGAGAATACAAAGAAATTAACAATTAAGGATAAACACTATTTACGTCCACTTCGCTTTTTTTGACTGCTTTTTGGTGAAACTCTTGATTGTTTGACCGTTCGTTTTGTCGGCCTACCTTTTGGCGAAACACTTAATTTTTTGACTGTCCGTTTTTTAAGTTTGCCTCCTGGCAATACACTTACTAATCTGCCCACTTTTTTGTCTGGTTTCACGTTAAAGGACGCTGCTGTTCCCAGCGGAATTCCTAACAATGTATGTTTTCTTATATCGTTAATATCCTTTTCGTTTTCGTCAGAATCTAAATATTGTTTCCACGACCGGGTGGAAACATCTATCAGATTTGTTATGTCTTCTAAATAAATCATTTGGTTTGCTGTACCTATATGAGCTGCCGCACTTGACCACTTCCATTGCCAGGCCTTTTTTACAACTCCTACGCGTACAGGATTTTTTTCCACGTATCGTATTGTCGCCATCAAATGGGATCTATTTAATGTACACGAATAAAAACGACCTTGCCATAAGCTTCCTGATGCCTTCCTCTTCTTATTAATATATTGAGAATATCGGATGTGGACTATGCTAAGCACCCCGGCCAGGGAATCTTCTTTTTGTGGAGTGGCAATGAAATGCACATGGTTATCCATCAAGCAATATGCAAATAACGATAGATGATACTTCTTGCTGTACTCTTCAATCCAGGAAAGATATTTCAAGCGATCTTCATCATCCTGGAAAACATTGTAGCGACTACTTCCTCTTTGGGTAATATGGCAGGGTAACTTAGGAATGACGGTACTTACAGTATGTGGCATGCTCCAACACTATAATGGTTTTGAAGCATTTGTCAAATAAATTAGCGTTTGTTGTTCCGGCTCTGTTGCTATAAAGCGATGGTCTCCCTATTTTAAAGAAGGCCGGTTAAAAAGCGTTTACGGACAACCTGTTATCTATTGATAAATCGTGTATGAGTGTTCCTTTCCCCCTCACATTTATTTCTTTTATTCAATCAGGTAAACAGCTTTCTTTTGTACGCCGAACTCCAGAGCCTTTGCGTGACTGGGAAACCATATATCAATGTGGTTTCCCTTTATGGCTCCACCCACATCCTCAGCCCTGAAAGTAATATCTGGAAATCCATCTATCTTTAACTTGCTTCCCAATTTTATCAATTTTCTATCCACTGCTACCGTTCCCCACTTTGCTTTTGTACCAGTTGCCGTAATTCCATACCATTCGTCTGAAGGGTCTTTATCGCAACACTTTTCACATGAACAGTAAGCGGTTGTCGTAAACTCTTCAGCCCGCAAATTGGAAACAAGAAACAAGCTCAATATTAATGTAAGTGCTCCAATAGCAAAAACAGATATCGTGCCCTTCCAGAGAATATGCGAAAAAACATGTTTAGGAAATTTCAACTTTCTCATCTTAATTGCCTCCTCTTATCATTCTGGATGAAACAAAATTAAAATGTACTTTACTGTAATAACAACATTCATACCAAAGGTATATTAATGGATATTTAAAAAGCAAAATAGAGTGTAAGGTATTGTTATTATACGTCTTATGTATTTGTATTTTGTAGAGATGAGGAGGGAAATGCGGTTGTTTTTATGTAAGAATTGTCAACTAAAACATACACGGATTTGTACCCGAAATTCATTGTTGAAATAAGTATTTATTCGATAAGGACTAAAAACTAACCTGTTTTTTTGACACCATTCATTAATAGTTGACAATAATACGGCTTTATTTGGGAGGCGGGATTAGAGGGTTAAGGAAGACCATAATGCAAGTACAGGCTGATAGTCAGCCCTGTACGGGCTATGTTATGTGTGTGGGGACTGTCAAGATGTGTATTTCCTTGCTGTTGAGCAAGATACGACAAATTAGCGGGTCGTTAGTTAGAGGTGAATGTTTATGGGAATTAACCGATAAATGTGATAGTTACGTAAGGGTGAGTATTTAAACGTGTTAGATAAAATTTATATGAACATTTTATTCCTGACATAGCTATTTTTATTATCAAGTCTTTTGCTTATAAAATATGAGGAAAGTTAGAGGGGAGAAAGGTTTGTCTTTTCAGGGTATTGCTAAGGCTGAGATTATTAATGTCTCCAATCGTCTGCCGATAAAGATTGGGAAAAAAATTGAATTATCTACAGGTGGTTTAGTAACGGCATTTGAGGATATTCGCGACCATTATAATATTAAATGGGTGGGATGGCCGGGTAGCGTTATAAATGACCAAGAGAAAAGGGATACTCTATACAGACAATTAGAATCTGAAAATTGCATTCCTGTTTTTTTAACAAAAAAAGAGGTGTCGGAATATTATCATCTCTTTTCGAATTCAAGTTTATGGCCTCTTCTTCATTATTTTATATCATACTCATCTTATGAACGAGATTGGTTTGATACTTACCAAAAAGTCAATCAGAAATTTGCTGAAGTTGTTGCCGAAATGGCCCAGGAAAATGGGATTGTTTGGGTTCATGATTTCCACTTCATGTTGTTTCCTAAAATTTTAAAAGAAATGAGGCCGGATCTTAAGATAGGTTTCTTTTTACACACACCTTTTCCATCGTGCGATGTATTTCGATGCCATCCGAGTCGAAATGAACTCCTTTTAGGTTTGCTTGGGGCTGATCTTATCGGATTTCACACCTTTGGTTATCTTAGACATTTTAGAAGTACCATCTTACGGGTTTTAGGAATTAACTCTGCAATAGATACAATTCAACATCAAAATAGAAAAATATCCATCGGCGTTTTTCCTATTGGTATTAGCTGGAAAAGTTTTGATAAGACCATGCATTCCGCTAAGTACGAAAGTTGTTTAAAAAAATATCGAAAAAATTATGAAGGCAAAAAAGTTGTTTTATCTGTTGAACGTCTGGACTATACAAAAGGAATTCCTGAAAAGCTGCGGGCAATTGACAGGTATTTGGCCACACATCCTGATATGCATGAAAAAATAGTGTTTGTACAGGTTGCAATTCCCTCCCGGGAAAAAGTCGAATGGAATAAGCGGATTGAAGAACAGGTTGTGAAACAGGTTAGCTATATTAACGGCAAATATTCCACCATTAATAATATTCCTGTTCAATTTATGTTTAAGTCGATAAAAAAACCAGATTTGTGTGCCCTTTACAATATTGCGGACGCTGCTTTAGTTACTCCTCTGTACGATGGGATGAACCTGGTGGCAAAGGAGTATATAGCCTGCCAAAAGGACAAGGCAGGTGTATTAATCCTCAGTGAATTTGCCGGTGCTGCCCAGGAATTATTTAATGCTGTTATTGTTAACCCTTATGATACTGATATTTTTGTACAGCGTATACATGAGGCCATTTCATTACCCCAAAAAGATACTCAGGCAATGATTAAAAACATGAAAGAAAATGTTATTGAAAATAGTTCAGAGAATTGGGCCAGAGGATTTTTGGAGTCTTTAGTGAATGTTAATGTTGATCCGGGCTCCCAAATAGCAACTGATTGTATTTCAACTGAAGATCGACATAAATTAGATAGAGCCAAGAATGTGGCTTTTTTCCTGGACTATGATGGTACGCTTCGAGAATTTGAAAATAATCCGGATGCAGCATCTCCCACACATGAAATTTCTGATATCATAAACCATATAACATCAAAAAAAGGCCGAGAGGTCTATATTATTAGTGGAAGGTGCAAGGAGGACCTCGAAAAATGGTTTTCAGGCTTTAATTGTACTCTTATTGCAGAACATGGTTTTTTCTTTAAACACGCCAGGAATGGAAAATGGCAGTCATTTAAAAAACATGTTGATCTTTCCTGGAAAAAAGAAATACTTAATATCCTTAAACATTATGCCTTATCTACACCCGGTAGTTTTGTGGAAGATAAGACGGCTTCCGTTGTCTGGCATTTTCGAAGTTCGGATCCGGAATTGGGTGAAAGGAAAGCAAGACTTCTGGTTGATGAGCTTTCTGGAATGACGGCAAATATGCCCATAATTGTTCAACATGGAAGAAAGATTGTAGAAGTTTGTTCGCAACATATTAACAAGGGAGAGTCATTGAAATATGCACTCTCCAACGTCTCATGTGATGCGGTAGTTTGTGCAGGAGATGATTTGACTGACGAACACATGTTTCAAGTTGGTAATTCCAAGGTGATAAGTATTAAAATAGGAAATGGAGAAACCTCTGCCAAATACAGATTTAGTACTCCTTCTAAATTTCGCAATCTATTAAGGGAACTAACCGGTATCAATGGATAACTTAAATTACGGCGTTATTGGAAATTGCAAAAGTGCGGCCTTAATCTCTGATAAAGCCAGTATCGATTTTTTATGTCTTCCTGTTTTTAGCTCATTTACTGTATTTGGAAAGCTTTTGGATGATGAGAAAGGGGGAGAGTTTGGTATTCATGTATCACCAGAATATGTGATTAAACAAAATTACATCAAAAATACAAATATCCTTATAACCCATTTCCAAAAAGGAAAAGATCAATTTGATATCATCGATTTTATGCCAAGATATGATCTTGGCGAACATAGCAATTATTGGCCGCCCGATCTAATTCGACATATTAAATATATTTCGGGAAGACCACAATTCACAATAAACTATAACCCTAAACTTTGGTATGCAAAACATGAAACACATCATAAAATTAATAAACATTATATCAAAAGTTTTACCAAAACAGGGCCTTATGAGTCCTTGTATTTATACTCAAGCATTGATTTAACAAAAATACTCGACAAGGAGACGATAACCATTGATCATGATCAATTTCTTTTGCTAAGCTATAACCAAAAAATTATCCTTCCTAATTTTACTCAAATTAATTTGCAGTTTGAAAGAACAAAAGTCTATTGGCTAAATTGGTCAGCCAATACAACTGAATTTCCAATATATAATGAAGAAATTTATCGTAGTGCCTTAGTTCTAAAATTATTGACTTATGAAAAAACAGGAGCCTTAATTGCGGCAGTAACAACTTCATTGCCAGAGACCATAGGTGAAGTTAGAAATTGGGATTATCGATTTTGTTGGCTCCGTGATGCCTCTATGACCGTTTCTGTTTTAGTTACAGTGGGACATAATTATACTGCAAAATCCTTCTTGAACTATATATTGAACGTAATTCCTTATAAAAATGAAACCATACAAATCATGTATGGAATTCATGGCGAAAAGGAACTTAAAGAAGAGACGTTGCCTCATCTCTCAGGTTACTTAAATTCTAAGCCTGTAAGAATAGGCAATGCTGCTTACAAACAACAGCAACATGATATTTATGGAGTTTTGCTGGACCTCATATATTATAATTTTACAATTTATGGTAGTAAGCTAGATAATACGGAAGAGCTATGGACTATGGTCAGGTCATTAGTTCGGAATGTTACTAAAAATTGGGAAAAACCAGATCAGGGAATATGGGAATTTAGGCAAAATAAAAGACATTTTGTATTTTCAAAGGTACTTTGTTGGGTAGCTTTGGATCGGGCAATCAAGATTGCTACGATCCTTGGCCAAAATGAATACATACTGGATTGGTACAAACTAAGAGATATCATAAAAAATGATATTTTAGCTAACGGATGGAATCCTCAGGTTGGAGCTTTTACCCAATCCTATGGCAGTCATCATTTTGATGCGGCCAATCTGTTGATGGAAGATTATGGTTTTATTGAGGCTAGTGATCCAAAATATGTCAGTACAGTTCAAAAAACCAAAGAGACATTGTGCAAAGACGGATTGATGTATCGATACAGTAATGAAGATGATTTTGGAATCTCAAAATCAGCATTTACTGTATGTACATTCTGGATGATTCATAGCTTGTATAAGATCGGAGAGAAAGAAGAAGCAGTCAGGATGTTTAATCGCGTCTTGAGTTATCGCAACTACTTAGGGCTTTTTAGCGAGGACATTGATTTTAAAACCAAGAGACTCCTGGGAAATTTTCCCCAGGCATACAGCCATATTGCACTTATTAAGACTGCGATTACCTTGTCTCAAGATCAAAAACTTAAAGACGAACATCGTCTTCATAATATTTACCATGAATAACTGATAGAATAAACAATGTCTCCCTACCATCGAATATCTCGGAGGCTGCAAAGTTTCTCTCCACTTCTTTAGCCATTTTTCTGTTCGTCTGGCAAGTTTAAACCCACTGCATTACTTTTCTTTATGCTGTGTTACCTTGACCCAAATTGGCGTATCGGGGAAGGAGGTTTCTTGCATGTGCTTGATCATTTCTGTTACGTGTTGTGTAATCTTTTCTCTCTGGCAATTCGATGGAAAGAACTGAAGGATTTCTGCTTCGACTTCTCTTCCTTCTTCAGCATGGGCTTTATCTGGAATGATATGCATTGAGTAGTCTAGGGGTATAATTCCACGATATTTGCGGATCAGTTCGTCATAGTCATTAAATATATTTTTGATTAAGATTCTTATGTCCTCTATGCCATGCTCTCTTTTTTCGAGAATTCCTTTATGTAAGTCTATTAAATACTCTCGTTCTTTACCAAAATCCGTATATTGGTGTTCATATGTGCATGAACTTTTTTGATGTAACGAATCTTTGAGTGTTGCCAGTTTTTCATATTTGCCCTTAAACTCTTCCTCAATATTTTTCTGGAGTTGATTGAAATTATTTCTAACTTTTTCCATAAGTTCTATAAGTTTTTGTCGCATGGTTTATCCGTTTAGTAATGAATTTTCTTTCACAACATCAATTTTCATTTTAAAGGTTTAGAAGGACTTTCCATTTACCTTCTTCTTTAACCAATGTAAAATCTCCTCTTTCTTCAATCATTGGCACATCAGCCTTTTTTAAGTATTGTCTTAACATATGCCTCATAGCTTCCTGTGGATTTTCCATATCTTTTGGACCGTGGAAAGGCCCAAAGATTTCCCCTAAGACCTTAGACATGTCTGGTGCAATTATTGTAACGTCTACGATTGCACTGTCCGCATCTATTTTTGTTTCATTTATTTTGTAACTTCTTAATGAATTAATCACTTTTGCCATTTCTTGAGCAAAAGGGTCATCAAGGGTATTTTGGCCTATAAATTCATTTCTGTTTATTGTATTTTTATCTACTTTCGAAATATAATTATATGTTTTTTTAAGATTATTTGAATAAAGTGACTTTAAATACTTTATCAACACCTCTTCTGGGCTCTTGTTCCCAAATCCCAAGACTGAAATTATAATTAGAAGAAATAAGATCAATGTTATGTACTTTTTCATTAATTGTTTTTCCTCTCCATTCTTTGACTGTGCGGAAACTGTTTTTCTTTGTTGTTTCCATAACCTTTACCCACACAACTCAAAACCCCCTGAGAAGTTTTTGGCCTCTCAGGGGGTTTCTTATGTTTGGAAATTGATTAAGTCTTAAACCCATTCCTCGGATAAGACTTGACCACCTTCTACACTTACAACTACCTGTTTGATTGGTATCTTGCGGGTAGCCTGATCCGCACCGGCTTTCGCAATCTGAGTTAAACCCATACAGCATGGTACCTGCATGATCATAACCGTTAAGGTATTGATCTTTGATTCATCAATCAAATCTTTTATCTTTTCTGTATAAATTTCCTGTTGCTGATCCAGCTTTGGACAGGCAATGGCCAGGCTTTTTCCTTTGAGATAATCCTTATGGAAATCTGCCAGAGCAAATGGTACACAGTCTGCAGCTAATAAAACATCTTTCTCCTGAAAATACGGCGCCTTGGGAGAAACCAGATGCATCTGTATTGGCCACTGTTTCAGTTGAGATTGGCGTTCGCCTGTTTCTGCAACTTGTTCATCTTTTTCACTAAAATCCATGGTTTTTGATCCTGGGCAACCATCACTCATTTTACAACCTCCTTATACATATATGTTATTAGGACTATAAGTAGAGCCTTATACTATAGCTAATTATGATATATCCTGTCAAGCGTTGATTATTTTGGGTAGTGTCCTAATTTGAAATACTTTTCTACGGTTGCTAATGGATCATTCCCAACCGTATTTCTATAAAAAAACGTCCAAAGTACATTGAAAAGGGTGTCAATTTTGGTTTACTATTGTCTACTGTAGTTTACGTTTGAGCCTGTACGACAAAATAGACGCTCAAGGATATCAGTTTGTTTACACTAGGTTAACATACCTCCATAT
>Ga0209977_10001141_pt1 | contig 11406 bp, 4 predicted proteins | sample SumtaG_2_FD_183113 | JGI IMG/M metagenome (GOLD analysis project Ga0209977, IMG submission 183113) | Deep subsurface microbial communities from Indian Ocean to uncover new lineages of life (NeLLi) - Sumatra_00607 metaG (SPAdes) (version 2) | ecosystem: Environmental > Aquatic > Marine > Oceanic... | reverse complement strand
TTTTTGACCACTCGCGATCGCATCAATAATACTTGCTATACCGCTAAAGCAATCTCCGGCAACAAACAAGCCCTTGGTTCCAAGCATCAAAGTTTCAGAATCTGCGGTGATAGTACCCCTCTTACTGATTTTTATTATACCAGAATTACTAACTTCAGGAACTTGACCTATAGCAAAAATAACTGTATCAGCCTCTAAAGTGTGTTCTTCATCACTTACTACATCAAAGTGAGCTTCTCCATCATCATCAAATGTGCATCCTGTAATCTCAAGACATCCTACTCCCGCTACTTTTCCATTATTATTCAAAATTTTCGTGAAAGAACGAGAATCATAGATCTGAATTCCTTCTTCACGAGCTTGATCAACTTCCAATATATCTGCAGGCATATCATCACAACATTCAAGACATGATACACCTACTTCTGTAGCACCAAGGCGACGGGCAGTGCGTGCACAATCCATAGCAACATTTCCACCACCTATGATTAATACTTTATTACCGAGTTTAACTTCTTTACCAAGATTAACATCTCGCATAAATGAAGTTCCTACTAGAACCCCGTCTAGATCAGCCCCAGGAATATCAAGTTTCTTCCCTTTATGAGCCCCAATTGCAACTAGTACAGCACCATATCCCTGTTTTAATAGATCCTCTAAACCTTGATTTAGATCTATTAAAGTATTAGTCTTTATTTCAACCCCAAGTGCTTTAATATAATCAATATCCCTGTTGAGAACATCACGTGGTAACCTGTGTTCTGGAATTCCTACGGCCAGCATACCTCCAGCACGGGACGACGCTTCAAAAATAGTAACACCATAACCCATTCTAATTAGGTCGTAAGCTGCTGCTAAACCTGCAGGACCAGACCCAATTATCGCAACTTTTTCTGATTGAGTTTGCAGTAAGCGTTTTGGCGGTTCTTCAGATACGTTATCTGCTACAAATCCTTTCAGTGCTTCAATAGCAATTGCTTGATCCACATCTTTTCGAGCACAAACCTCTTCGCAAGGATGAAGGCAAACACGACCACATACTGAAGGTAAAGGCATCCTCTGTCTAATTAAATCTAAAGATTCCTTAAACTTACCCTTAGCTATCAAAGCAGTGTACGCAGGGATATGAAGATGAACCGGGCATGCGATTTGACAAGGTGCTTGTAATTCACCATATGAGTAACTAGCGCCCATTTTTTCTTTTGAAATTAAGCCGCATGGAACTTCTTCCCGACATTTATCTTTATCAACTACAACAATCCCATCTTCCTCTCTTTTACTTATTGCCTCATTCGGACAAACAAAAGCACAAACAGGTTCTTCACAATGATAACAATTTGAGATAAGATAGCTAGCAAAAATATTCGGAAATGGACCTTCTTCTTGATAATTAATTCTCATCCATGATGCGGGACTTGACGGTTGGTCATGCCAATCTTTACATGACACTCTACAAGCATTACAACCTGTGCACCTTGTTTGGTCAAAATAAAATCCTACTTGCATATTTAGGCACCTCCTTTCTCCAATTTCACTTGAACTAGACATGTTTTTAATGCAGCAGCGCCTCCTTCACTCATTGCATCCTTAGTAAGTGTATTTGCACATGCACCTCTGTCGATTCCATTCTCATCAGGATTATACCATGCACCTTCATAAATACAAACAACTCCTGGAATAATTCTTCTTGTGACAAAAACTTCTATTGCTACCGTCCCTCTATCGTTGAAGACTAAACACATATCGCCGTTTCTAATGTCTCTAGGTTCTGCATCAGCTGGATTTATCCACATGCGATGAGGTATTGCTTCCATAAGCCATTCGATTTTATACAGTTCTGAATGCACCCGTTGCCTTGGATGGGGTGAAATCAATTGAAGTGGATATTTTTCTGCTAAAGGATCATCACGATTCTCCCATGTAGGTACATATTTCGCAATAGGTGGACAAAGAGGATTATTCCAGCTTGCAATTTGATCGGAATAGATTTCAATCTTACCTGAGGGTGTTGGGAATGGATTTTTTTCTATATCGTCTATGTTCTTTTTGAAGGCTACATATGGTTCTTTAAGTTCAATTCTATGGAGTCCTTCTCTTTTATATTTATCATAATCTTTAATATTTTCCCTAACATCTTGTCCCATAACAGCGAGTAAGCGAAGCCATTTATCATTGATATCATCATATTTATCCAAAATCCCTTTCACTGGAGCGAGTTGGGGGTTTTTTAAATATTGTTCAAGAAGTTCCTCTCTTTTAAAGTTTTTAATACCTAGTCTTTCAGCTAGGTCTTCTGCAATTTGTATATCGTCCTTGCATTCACCGATGGGTTCTATTGCTTTATTCATATGTCCAAAATAAGGACCTGAAGGCCAAGGTCTTGTAAGGTCGCTTCGGGCCGAAAATCCAGTAACAGGAAGAACAATATCTGCATATTGAGCAGTCGGTGTTAACCATAATTCTGGAACAACTGTAAACAAATCTTCTCTACTCATAGCTTCTGCAGATTTATTTGCATTTCCTATCTGGTTTACGAAATCACAAACCGCAAACCAAGCAAATTTTACATCAGCTGGATATCCCCCAGCTTTACCTTTAAGGATTGCATCAAATATTTTATTTACATGAACTCTAGTATCTAAACGATCTCTAGGATTAATATTTCCCCTTAGAGACTTCCCTTTTGGCCATGCTGTATTCCTACCGGGAGGGATCATTATACCTCTGAACATATGACCATATGGAATTCCATGGAGGCCACCACCGGCACTCCCACCCGGTTTTCCAATATTTCCGGTCATTGCTGTAAGAGTAATAGCTCCTCGGTTGTATTGGCCACCCATCGCTGAGCGAGCAGGGCCTTGACAATCCTCTAATGCTGCAGGTTTTGTAGTTGCATATTCACGAGCTAGATCCTCAATTATTGAGGCTTTCACACCACATATTTTTTCAGCCCACTCTGGTGTCTTGGGGATTCCGTCCTCCTTACCCATTACATAATCTCTATATTTATCAAAACCATGAGTGTATTTATCAAGAAACTCCTGATCTTGTAAATTTTCTTTAAGTATCACATGAGCCATTGCTGCCATCATAGCTGTATCCGTTCCTGGTATTATTGGAATCCATTGATCAGCTACCACTAAAGCCGTGTCTGAGTAGCGTGGGTCAATAACAATTACTTTAACGCCTTTTTCTTTAGCTTTAATTAACCACCAGAGTGTATTTGTCCCTGAAATTTGACGAGCAGGATCCCAGCCCCAGCATATGATTAATTTGGTATTCATCCAATCTTCCCTGCTATTCCCTACGAAAATCTGACCAAATCCGTATGAAGCTTGAGTTCCAAAGATTGCTCCTTGGGAAGATATATTACCGTATGATGTTGAATATCCACCAAGCGCGTTAAATAATCGTGCATAAGCTACACCAGCACCATGTAATGCGCCAAAATACCCGCCACCTGTTATATAGAAAATACTTTGATTTCCATACTTCTCAATAACATCTTTGAGCTTCTTTATAATTGTATCATAAGCCTCATCCCAAGAAATTTGTTCAAATTTGCCTGAACCCTTAGGACCAGCTCTCTTTAATGGATATCTCAATCTCTCTGGGTGATAAATATACTGTCTAATGGACCTACACCTTAAACATGTGCGAAGTTGTTTATCAGGATCAGCGGAATCATCACCTTCTACCCTTATAACCTTTCCATCTTTAACATGGAACCTTAGAGGACATCGCCCTCCACAATCAAATGCAGATGTAGTTCTTACTATCTTTACTCCATCATTATCTATATTTTCTTCTTGACTTACCATATTATCTACCTATAGATTGTTGATATTTAATTATTCAGAAATTAGTTAGTTATTTGAAATTAAATATCTTCACTAAAATTATTCTAGAATCCTTCAGTTATTAACTTTAAAGAATAAATTTTGTCACAATTTAAACAATGAAAACTAATTATGACTAAAAATGAAAAAAAGAACAGGAAGATTTATTTTAGGTAGCTAGAAACTTTTTTTATGTATTTTTCAGCATCTTGCATAATAGTATCAATGATAGTTGGCACAGATTCTATTTGATTGACAATCCCGATACTTTGACCTAATGGAACTGCTCCATCATTAATATTACCTTGGTAAGCCAGTTCATATTTAATACTTAATTCTCTTGCCGCTTCAGGAGTCATAGCAGCTTCTTCAGCTAATTTCTCTTCCTTATTAGCAATTACACCATGATGTAATGAATATTCGTTTTTCCATAACCGGATTATGCTCAATCCACCTGTAGTTATTGTTGTATCTTGGGCTTTGGCGGGAGGGACTATATTTTTGTAATTTTCATGAAATTCACTTTCTTTCGATGCTATAAATCTCGATCCCATAGCGACAGCTCCTGCACCCATAGCTAAAGCAGCTGCTAATCCTTGACCTGTAGCAAATCCCCCACATGCAACTACGGGAATATCAGGATATTTTTGTACAACTTGTTGTAATAAAACCAGAGTACTAACACGTTCATAAGATTGATGACCACCCCCTTCACCTCCTGTGACTACTAAACCATCCACACCAGTAGCAACACATTTGCCTGCTAACCAGAAAGCTGGAGCAACATGAAAATGTTTAATTTTTGAACCACTCTCTTTTAATTCTTGAAATGGTTTTGATTCTGGTAGCATTTTTGAAGATCCCGCGCTAGTTACTGCGTATACACATTGTTCTTTTACTTTAGGATTGTTCATAATAAATTTCGGGATCTCTCTACAAAGAACCTTAGCAACTGGCTCGGTTCGAGAAGTTCTGATGTTAAATCCGAAGGGCTTGTCAGTACGCTTGACTACTTCCAGCATATTTTCTTTCATTATTTCAACAGCACTTTTGCCAGATTCTTTATATTCACTATATAACCCTGTATGGCTTAAAACTCCAAGACCGCCTGCTTCGGAAACAGCTATCGTAAGCTCCGTCGTGAAGAATGGTCCCATTGGAGCTGCGATTATGGGATGTCTAATCCCTAACATATCAGTTATTTTTGTTTTGATAACCATGCTATTTTCCTCTTTAATTTTTGAATTCAAATAATAATTAATAATAAATTCAACAAATAAAACTAATTAAATTTAATTAGGATTTAAGAAAATTTTAATAAATATTTCCAAATTCTTGGATTGATTTAAATAATGCAACAATGTTCTCTGGAGGTTGGTCTAAAAGGAAATTTGTTGGTCCTGGAATATAACCTCCTTTTTTTCCTAAAGTTTGAATGCTTTTTTTTATGGAATTTCGAATAAATTCTGGAGTTTCATAATTTAACATCTCTGAATCGTCAACAGTTCCAATAAGGGTAATTTCAGGATATTTCTCTCGATACATTTGTAAATCATTATTTTTTGGTTTTAAAGATTCCACACCATCTATGCCTATTTCTACAAAATCAGGAAAAATTTGACCGATGTTGCCACAACTATGGACAACAAACTTAGCACCACCGTCATGGACATATTTAACATATTCTGCTAACTTAGGTTTAATATATTTGCGCCATTGGATAACATTTATTTGCAAGCCTCTATTGAAACCGTAATCATCACCACACATTACTACATCTGGTTTTTGGTTCATTAATAATTTTAATGAAGGTTCTTCAATTGTTTCCCATTGGAAATCAATATGCTGCTGGAGAAAGCTCGGATCTTTCCTTGCATAACGAGCGAAGTTAGCATGCCCAATTCCAAAAACACAATTTTCAAATGGACCAGTAATTCCTTGAGAAACTACAACATCATATTTTTCTAACATAGTTTTTCGGATTCTCGATAGGTTTCTAAAAACCGCAGGATTGGGGTTTAAATCTTTTTCTTTTTCCCAATACTCTTCAATATGTTCCTTTTCCAAGAGCCCTGGACCTGTATACCATAAATGTGGTATCCCATCGTCCTTTACAAACGCATCGAAAGTACCTCCATTATTATTAAAAATCCTGTCAGTAAAATCTAATTTTATAAACCCACCTCCTGTTGTGCTCCAACACATGTCAATTTTCGCATCAATCCCACCTGCAAATACTTCAGGATTAGAAAATTTTGCCACAATAGAATGGATAAAGGGTATCATAAAAGAAACTCTATCGCTATCTAATTGTTTTATATCATCCTCTGTAAGCTTATAGGGAGAATTCATGAACCTGTAAACAAAATCACAATCTCCACCTAAAATAAAGCTAGGGACTCGATCTGGAATTTTTCCCTCTAACACCGTTAGAACTCTTTCAAGAGCAGACATTTTCTTAGAATAAATAAAATTCTAGGGGACAGAAAATTTACCATGATTATAGCTTGAAATAAGAATTCGTAAATCTTTCTTAACCCATTCCTTTTCATTTTTCTGAGTTTCCTGTAAATTGAAGAAATATTTAATTGTGCCCATTGATTATTAATTATCTTTAGTAAGAATAACCAAGACCAAGAAAGAATAATGGACCTAGAATTTCTATTCTTTTCATTCATTTAACATCAGAGATTCCCCACAATTTGGACAGAATTTTTTGGATGTTCTTACATAAAATCCACAAAAAGGACAATAAATTGACGTCCCTGATGGATCTAATGGTTCAGGTGTTAATTATTCTTCTTCTTGGCTGTCATAGGAGGTTTGGTAATAATGATCCAGATAATATCGTTTAGTAATGGTAATTCGGCGTTTTCTTATCCTTCTTATAAAATAAATAGACATGCTGGCGATTCCAATGACGGCTACTATCGCTATGATTTCAAATATAAACAAAGAAAAATCCTTTGGATGATAATGGGTGATAATCAGAAAAATTATGAAATTGTCCAAACCTCCTTCACTATCGTAAACAGTAATGGATAAGATTCCTAGATACCCTTGATTAGTTAAAATATCAAAACCCGTAGCCGTTGATACTGTTTTAATCCCTTCTAATGTATTATATTCTAATGAATATGGTATAACGAAGGATCCCTCATATCCTTCATTAAAAACTTGATAAGTTAGTTTAGAAACCACCGTTGTTCTTGGAAATATGAACGAAGGATATCCATCATCAGAAAGCGAAGCTAAAAACATGTTTACAAACACCCTCATATTAGATTTGCTATCCTCATAGGATACTGAATCTTGTATGTCTATAAAAAAGTTAAAAGTGGAGCCTTGTTTTGCTCTATATACTAAAGTACTATCATCTGCTTCAGTTTCCTCAAAGGCGACATCCAAATTACCCTCGTAATTAAAAAATGAACTCGCATTTAATATTTCAGGAGGATTGTTTTCTATTTGAAATGAGTGTCTTGGTGAATTTGGATTCGTATAATTGTCATTTGAGGGTATAATGTAAAAAATAGCATAACCAGAAGGATCGCTAGTATGAGGATAAAATGTGTCTCTGTAGTTATTTGCAGTGAGATGACTAAGAGATAAAGTTTTATTTTCAGATTTTTTTGAATTAAAGAAAGAATAGGAATATATCGTAAGAAATGCGTCTATACTACCATATATTGGTTTATCGAGGCTAGCAGTTAAATTTACATTTTGACCGATCTCTCTTGTAATTGAAATCTTATTTGACGATAAGTTAGCTATTATTGGAACTTTAGAATTGTTATAAAAAAGCAATTTTGAGGATTTTATATATGAATTTGATCCGATCGTTAAATTTGCTGTAAAGGAGTATGGAATATAACTAGGAGTCGGTAAATTATAACTATCGTTAAAATAAATTCCATTATTTGAGAGTGTGTCATTGATGAGAATTATGTCTGAAAAAGCTTCATTTTCAATGGTGATATCTAAAGTGTCATAATCTAACTTTGTTAGAGGAGTTTCAGATACTTGATCTTTCATATATATTGAGAAATTGATTAAAGAATTTGAAGTGTGTTCAGGACCTAGGTTTATACTTATCGATACATCTTCTTCAGGTAAGAGAAAATTGATACTATTTTTTAACAAGTTAAAATGATCTTGGGAATAACCCAGCGATGTATATCTATTATAAGCCCAGTGAAAATCTCCAAAAGCTAGAAAGTTTCCCTTTCCATGCTGAGTTCCGTTATACATGGCAACAACAGTTTTTCCATCTTTTGATGCAATTGATTCTGTGTTATTTGAAACGGTGAAACTATTCCCGTAAAGCCACTGAAATTTATTAACATTGTCGAAAATTGATAAATTATTAAAATTTGTAATGATTTGGGGCCTAACAATCGTATTTATTCCCAACATGTTAACATTCATTATGTTCTCTTCATTAATTTGGATGTTGACTTTTAATTGCGTAAATAAATGATTGATATTATCAATCACCATATCTTGATATCGAGTACCAAAGAATAACAAATTTCCGCCATTAACAAAATAATCGTTTAAGTTTTTCACTTCCAAGGGGCTATATGGTAGTATAGGAGTTTGTAATAAGACTAAATCATATTGTGCTAATCTTTCTTCTGTTAATATCGAATTTTCTGTATCTTTATTATAATCTGGTGTCCAGTATTCCATATTATAATCTATAGAGATATTCATATCATAAATATCACTCATTGCTTCATAAAAACCCAGTTGATAAAATGAGATTTCAGGGAACCAATCATTTAACCCATGAAAAGATTCCATAAGCATACGGTATTCTGGTAGTCTAATATCTAAATGAATATCAACTGTATCATTTATTTGCCCACCATTTGTTAGGTTAAGTTGAATGTCCCTTACACCAGGGATTGCATCTTTGCTTACCTCAATATCTAATTCTATAAAACCAATCCCTGATTCGGAAAATATTATAGATGTTTTATCTAATTTAAGAGATATTCCTAGAGTATTATTTGGTATCTCTATGTCATATATATTAGCTCTACCTGAAATTACTGATAAGTTAAATTTTTGATGATCACCAGGAAATCTAATTAAATCATAGGGTTTTACAAGTAGGTTATCAGGGAAGACCTTAACTATATCATTATAATTAGGTGAAGTGCTATTAAGGTAATTTAAAGAGGCAGTTATATTAATCAATCCCGCTCCAGATTTAAGAATATCATCATCATTCTCGTTTATAAGCTTTCTTGAACCTTCTAGTAAAGCTATTCTTGCCGTTTCAGGGGTTATGTTAGGATAAGCTTCTTTTAGAATTGCTAATGCTCCTGAAACAACTGGAGCTGCCATACTTGTTCCACTTAATGGGATGTAATCAGCATCACCGGAGAAATCAAAAAAATTTCCTGTCAATCTCTCCTTTTTAGAAATAGATGAACCCTTTGCTTCTGCTGAAATTATATTTACTCCAGGAGCAACTACATCAGGATACCCTAAATATCCAAATGCTGGCCCCCAACTACTAAAGGAAGCTAATTCATCATTGCTATCACTTGCTCCCACAGATATCACATCAATCCCAGAAGCGGGTGAAGAGCCTGTGAAATAATTCGGTCCAGAATTTCCTGCTGCTGCTACAAAAATAATCCCATATGCATCTTGTACATTTGATATGGCATTAATTAATAAATCACTTATGTATGGATATCCTCTACTAAAACTCATTGATATAATATCCGCCCCAACGGCGGAACTCCATTCAATAGCACTTATAATATCAGCTTCTTCCAAGCCACTAGCATTTCCTGCCCTTGCATTAATCAAAGAAACTCCCGGGGCAATACCTCGATATTTTCCGTCAGAACCAGTTCCATCCCCTCCAATAATTCCTGCAACATGAGTTCCATGCCCTACGTCATCATTAATATCGGATACAGTTTCATTTTCATTAATGACAAAATTTTGATTTTCAACAATATTCAAAGCAGGATGATCGTAAATCCCTGTGTCTATAACAGCTACTTTCACACCTGATCCATCGTATGGCAAATTTTCTGCTCCAACTGCAGTTAACCACCAATTAGAATAAGGACCTTTATTTAAAGCGCTTAATTGGAGCGAATCATCAATAATATAAGGACTTTGGTAAACTTCTGATTGATAAATTTTTTTAATTTCCTTTATTTCGTTCAAAATTTCTTGTTTTACTAATAGTTCTAAAGGAGATATTTCAATATAGGTGCCAGGAATAATATCATAGTTACTGATAATTCTATAATTTTTGAAAATTGAGCTTATAATTTCTATTCTTGTTGCTTTATTCACTTCTTCTTCAAAAAGAAGGATTACTTTCATATTCTTTTGAGAGGATAATTCTAGATTAAACAGAGACTTTTTAAGATTATCATCAAAAACTGCCTTTATGTTATTTAACAATGAACCTGAATTTGATTGGCTTAAATCTGTATCATCAAGAAGATGTATGCTTGAAAAATCTGCTTTATTAGCATTAATTTGATTTCCGATTAATGTATTTGTATGGATTTCCCCTAATCCCAACAATGGAAAAAGTTGAAAAGATATAAATGCAATAATAATGAAAAGGAAAATTATATTCTTGCTAGATTTTCTCATAGATAACACAAGATAAAGTAGGCATTTAATCTTTATTTTAATAACGTAAAAAAGTAGTATATTAAAAAATTATAGATTCAATAAATCTATTTTTAGATTTATTTATTTATATTTCTGATCATGTATAAAACTTATCGAGTATTCTTAAAATAGAAGAACAATATATTTTTATCTTTTTAAGGATAAAAATTTTTTAAGGAAAAACTTGACAAATCTAATGTTCCTATAATCAATCGCCCTCCAATTTTATTCCTTTTTCTTTCTCAGTATTTTATCAAACAAAAATAGAACACTTTCCGACATTCATTGGATTGATTCAACTATATTGACGGAAAGCCATTTTTTCTTCTTTATTTGCCACCAGTTCATGATGTAATGAGTAATTATTTTTCCATAAACGAATTAAGCCTAGTGCCCCAGTTGTTAATACTGTTTCTTGAGCTTTCGCAGGAGGAATAATATTCTTAAATGTTGCAAGAAGAAGTTGGTGACCAAGAATTATCGCTAATAAAAATGTGATAGATTACTTGGAGTTATATTTTTTAAAGATACTGTTCTGTCATTTTTCGCTTTTTTTTTGACTTTTCTGATAAAGCTTAAATATATTAAGAACATAAATTACCCTTAACACTAAAAAAGTGTTTAATCTAATCTTCTAAAAAATTTAAAAAATGATAAAAAGATGAAAAGAAAAACAACTATACTAATAATCGCTTTATTTGTGATAGCACCATTCTATTCTTTCTTTGTAATACCTGCCGTACAAGGTCAAGAACCAATAACCTTCATTTACGGAACAAGAGAAGAAATTCTTAATTTAGATCCCTTAACTGCAAACGGCGGCACTCAGTACGACCTCACTCAGCTTGTATTTGAAGGGCTTTATCGTTATGAAAATAATGATCCTTTAGCCACTGTAGCTTAT
>Ga0209977_10001140_pt1 | contig 11420 bp, 9 predicted proteins | sample SumtaG_2_FD_183113 | JGI IMG/M metagenome (GOLD analysis project Ga0209977, IMG submission 183113) | Deep subsurface microbial communities from Indian Ocean to uncover new lineages of life (NeLLi) - Sumatra_00607 metaG (SPAdes) (version 2) | ecosystem: Environmental > Aquatic > Marine > Oceanic... | reverse complement strand
CAATACGTGCTATGTTTCCAGCTAATTCTCCGTCTCTATGGGAAGGAAAAGAAATACAATGAAAATTAGCTGATTTCTTTCCATTTTTCCTCATGTAAGGAATACCAATTCCAATCCCTCCTAAATGATCAGCAGGACCTGAAATATCAATAATAAATCCTCCTTCCTTAAAAAAAACTGTAGCAACTATTTGATATGAAAGATATTGAGTCGAGAATTTCGTAATTTCTTTCAAGTCTTTCAATCCACTGAATTGTTAAAAAAAAAGAAGATATATTTTCATTCTTCCTCTATATTGCTTTCTTAATCTCTATTTGAAAATTCTGATTTTACTTCTTGATGTTGTTCTTCCTCTCGCTGTTTTCGCTCTTTTTGATCTTTCAGGCTTGAAATTTCTGAATTTAAACTTATAATTCTTTTTTCAGCATCCTGGACATCCATCAAAAGTGAATTCCTCTCTCCTTCGATTTGAGTATCCGAATCCATAAATGACTTTAATTCATCGTTTAAACCTGATAGTTGTTCCTCGAAAGATCTTTTTTTCTCATTCGAAGATACTTTTGATAATTCTAAATCAGAAATTTTACCATTTATAGAATCTAATTGAGTTTTAAGCTCCTGAATACTAGTTTCATAATCAAGTTCCAATTTCTTTAGTGTTTCCTGGAAGTTCTCTAATTCTTTCTGAAGTTCATCAATAGATTTTCCCTTGGATACTGGAGAATCCTCTATTAATTGTGCAATTCCTGGAGGTGAACATATTGGGCATGGTGGGCGTATGAAATAGGATCCACAGCGAGAACATTTTGGCATTTTAAATCACTCCTAAATCTGTTTTTAATTGTGAGATCTCGTTTTCTTTAGATACTATTTGATTCTTTAATTCAGATAATTTTGAATTCAGATCATTGATCTCTTGTTCCAAGCTTGTTTTATCATGGAGTAGTTTTTCTTTCTTTTCCTGTTTTTCTTTTATATTAGATTGCATTTCTGCAAATTGAGAATCCAATTCTTCTAATTCAGCTGTTTTATTGCGTTCTGCTTCTTCTTGATTATTCGTTTCTTCCCTCAATTTCTCTAATTCTACTTCTTTTGATTCTTTAAGAGAATTGATCTGTTTTTCTACTTCCTCGATGGATTCAATTAGTGTTAAAGGGTCAATGATTCTTACGGTTTTATTTGTCTCGACCTCGATGGTTGAGACAGGAGATTCGGGTGAATCATCTGGAGTACAGAAGGGACATGATTTTTCAGAAAAATAACATCCACATTTATTACATATTGGCATTTTAACTTCATCTCTTCAATATTATTATTAGATATTCAGAGTTTATTATTCTTAGATGAATTTAACTTTCAAATTCACGCTCTTGATATATATTAAGCTTTTTGAAATCAATTCATCATCTTTCAATACTATGCAATTTATGAGTTATTAGCTTTTATGATTTATTTTTAAAAATACATCTACAAAAAAAGTTTTTCATTGCTCTTCCATTTTAGCCTAACAGGAATAAATTTCTAGCTGATTTTTATGAATAGTACTCAAAGTCATTCTCGATTGCTACGTAGCCCTGATTCGATCATATTCTTACCTATCAAGCAAGAAATGGTTTTGCAAATACTTTGTTTTTCAAGAGGGAAAATATATCAAAGAAAACCAACAATACGTGGAAAAATAGAGTATTATTTCAAACAAGATAAAATGTGGCGGCCAAGACGATTATTCTGGGAAGAACATGGAAAATGGAACGCATATCCTCCTAGGAATATGATTCAGGAGATTCTAACAAACTCAAAACACATTTATTTAGGAGAAGCTTTGTCAGATACAGAAAAAAACGGAATAATACGTTTTTGTAAAGATTTTGACATTAAAACTAAAATTCAAGAAAGAAAACTCTGTCCTTTCTGTTTAATCCAGAATAAAATAACTTTTCTGGTAAAGAAACAACAATTCTGGCTTTATGATCAAGATAGGAAAATTTGTAAGACTTGTGCTATACAGGAACTAGAGAAAGAATTAAAAGCAAGAAAAGTGGATCTTCTTTCAAGTCCAGGATTTAAAAAGTATACTATTTCTCTTTTAGAAAAAATACATGATTCTCAAATGGTTGTAAATCTTTTAGTAAGTGGAGAACCCTCAATAAGTGAATTAACATTAGTAAATAAGATTGAAGATGTTTCAGAGCGGAAACTTAACCAATATTATAAAAAAATTTCAGAATTTGATCTACCGAAAATGCTTGTTGATTCCTTAAACAAACGGAAGATCAAATATTTCCTTCCAATTCAAGTAAAAGCACTTCAAAATGGATTATTGGAGAAGAAAAACCTATTAATTATCGCAAATACTAGTGCTGGTAAAACTCTAATAGCCGAAATCGCAGGAGTTTCTCACATACCTGCTAGAAAGAAATTTATTTTCGCAGTTCCTTTGGTTGCTTTAGCAAACACAAAATATGAAGATTTCAAAAGATCCTATGGAAAAGATTTGAAAATTGCTATTCAAACTGGACGTTCAAGGATTTTTACTTCTAAGGAAGAAAAAGACGCTTTTTACCGTGGTAGATATTCAATTAAGAAAGCTGATATCGTAGTAGCGACATATGAAGGTCTTGATCTTTTAATTCGAGCAGGACAGATCGATTTCAATGAGATAGGCTGTATTGCAATTGATGAAGTTCAAACATTAGCTGATGAAGAGCGAGGTCCAACTCTAGATTGTTTAATCGCAAAAATTAAGAATAAATCACAGAATGCACAGGTAATTGCATTATCTGCGACAATAGGTAATCCGTTTCAATTTGCAAATGATCTTTCATTAAATCTTGTCTCTTTTGATCAAAGGCCGATACCTTTAGAACAACATATGCTCCTTTCCCGTAGTGAGCAGGAAAAAAGAAGCCAAATACAAAAATTGGTTAAAAAAGAATACCAAATGATATCCAAGACAGGGTTTAAAGGACAAACTATCGTTTTCACTAATTCCAGACGAAAGACAGCTGAAATTGCAGAATATCTACATCACACTGGGATACAGAACGCACATGCTTATCATTCAGGACTATCTTATAGTAGAAGAAAGCGTGTTGAATCAGAATTCTCTAATGGACGCTGTCCAGTGGTTATTAGCACTTTTGCTTTAGGAGCTGGTGTTGACTTTCCAGCATCTCAAGTGATTTTTGAATCGATGATGATGGGGAATAGTGTTTTAGAACCAAATAATTTCACTCAAATGATGGGAAGAGCGGGTAGATTGGGAAAACATGATAGAGGAAGAGCTATCCTCCTTTGTTTAGGTGAATCTATATCATCTTTGGACTCACGTTCTGAAGTTGAAATTGCATTTGAATTGATTAAATCTAATTTACTGCCAATCATACCAAATCACAGTGAGGACTCTTGTGGAGAACAGATTCTCTCTATTTGTTCAACTGAAAAATCTATTTTGCCTGACCAAGCGAAGCGAATTTATCAAAAGATGATGGGAGTATCCAATTATGATTTCATGAATTTAACAAATAAATTGATCCAAAAATCTTTGATTTGTATAAACAAGAAGAAAACTAGACGGTCATTGCAGTTAACTTCGTTAGGACGAGCTGCAACACTATCATTTTTCTCTCCAGCGAAAACATTGAAGATTGTGTCTGGCCTTCATTCCAAAAAACATTTTTTATCTATCGCTCTAGAAATTAGCGCTCCTCAGAATATCTATCTATCTAAGAAGCTTCATTCATATTTAGAAAAAAATTATCATATGCGATTTTCAACTAGATTGATTAACAGTCCTGTCCTAGATGTGATGTCTGCTTCCTTAAAAGGAAAAGAAGCAACAGAATTAAGTAAATGGTGTTTAAACGTATTTGCAAAATGGACACAAGAATTTTTTTCATGTAATTGCTCTGAAAATCCATATTGCAGTTGTGGAGCGATCAATATCGGAAAATACTTAGTAAATGAACGGATTAGAGGTTTGAATATAAACCAGATATCAGGTAGCTTAACCTATTATGAGCTATTAATTTATCCTGGAGACGTTCTATCTTTTTTAAATACAATCATTCACGAATTAGAAGGCATCCAACGCATTTCCAATGCTATTGGTAAATTTAAACTTGAGAAAAAGATAGGAATATTGATTGATAAGTTAGAAGTGCCATTTCCTCTTAAAAAGTGAAAAATGGTTATGATTTTTCTTAAGAATTATTGATTTTAAGAAGGAAAAGGAAAAACTCTTGAATCCAGCTAATCGGAATCAGAATCTACCTGATTTTTTCTTCGATATCGGATAAAAAAACCAAGGCCTACAAATGCCATAAGAAATCCTACAGCGTATTCAATTGCTTGTTCAATTGTACTCATCGATCCTCCGAGACCAGCTATTAAAAGGCCTACTATAACCAAAATCGATCCAGTTATTCTATCATCCATTTTCATTACCTCTTTTACAAAATTGAGGTTCTATTATTACAGTAAAAGCGTTTCATATAGTATTATTAGTACTTTTAGAAAATTTACTTATTTCTTTTTTTACAAGTTCTATAATATAATCTTGATAATAATTCAATTGCTTTTGATCTGTTGCTTCAGCACGAACAGATATCACAGGTTCAGTTCCACTTTTTCTAACCAGAATCCATCCATCATCAAACTCAGCTCTTATTCCATCAATAGTTATTGCCTTTTCTACCTCGTTTTCAAGTTTAGTTTCAATGTTGGATACGACTTTTTGTTTAAATTTGTCTGGACAGGTAATTCGAATCTCTTCAGAAGCAAAATAACAAGGTAATTTCTGAGTTAATTGTGATAAAGTTTGTTCCTCTTGGGATAATATTTCCAGTAAACGTAATGCTGAATAAATTGCATCATCAAAACCATAATAATTGACACCAAAGTAGTAATGGCCACTTAACTCTCCAGCAAAAATAGCGCCAGTTTTTAGAAGATTTTCATGAATCCATGAATGTCCTACTCGTGTGAACTTTACACTTGCTCCTAATTTTGTAAGATATTCATATGTGGCTCGTGATGTCTTAATGTCAATCATAATTTCAGATTTAGGATTGTTTTGTAGTAAGTACTCACCGAAAATCATCATGATTTGATCAGGTTGGATTATTTTTCCTTTGTTATCTATGAAACCAACTCTATCCCCATCACCATCAAAACCTAATCCCACCTCTGCTTCATTATTTCCCATTTCATCTTGCATGTATTTCAAACAAGATGCTTTTGCAGGATCAGGAATCATAACAGGGAAATTACCATCGGGATTAGCATGAAGAGCGATTGTGCTAATATTCTTTGATTGTAGTAAACCGATAATTGGATAACAAGTACCATTTCCTATATCTACAATTACATTCAATGGTTTTTTTGGATTGAAACTCTCTTTTTGATAATTCCAATATTGTGTTGTGGAAATATGTGGAAAATCAATAGGTTGTCCATAAGCTATCCCCTTACTCATTGAAATTGTATTATTTTTCAATTGATCTTTTATTTTGGAAAATAAATTGTTATAATGATAAGAAACTCCATTTCCATCACAAATTTTTATTCCATTATATCCTACAGGATTGTGACTAGCTGTTATCATCACTCCACCATCGATTTCAGGATTTTTTACCGCTAAAAAGTAAATTGTTGGAGTTGTACATACTCCTACATCTAGAACATGACAACCAACTTCCATCAAGCCTGCAGATAAAACAGATTTAATTATTGGAGTTGATAAACGAACATCTCCCCCAATAACAATATTTTTTTTAGCTCCGAAGTAATTACCAACAGATCTACCAATTTGTAGAATGATTTCTGAACTCAATTGGTCAGGAAATTTACCGCGTATATCATTAAGCTTGAATAAATGTTCATTTATGTGCATAATTTTTCCCTTTGTATTATTTGAAAAAACTATCAAGTGTCTTATAAGAAGCTTTTATTAGATCCTGTAATGGTGACCAAGACCAAGAATACCTGATAAATGGAAATTCTTTTCTAATAATTTCCTTCTTGTATTCCTCCAAGAATTTCATTACATTTCGATCTTTTTCATTCGGATATCCTTTTCCTAAGATTGATTGAGGTAATCCATATTCTTCTTCTATTTTCCGTAATTTTTGGTCACGTAAATGTTTCGCTATACAGGAGGCTGCAGAAACAATAGGGAAGATTTTATCTGCTTTTTTAGCTATTATTACTTCCTTTCTTGAATCAACATTCTTAATCAGATTGAAACGACATGAATCAACCTTATTAATTTCGTTTTGAATCTTCAAAGATTTTTCTAGCTTGTTCAATTGTATTATTAATTGGTTTTTAGTATATTTAGGAGATGAGAGGGTATCAATCGTCATGTTAGTTGAAGTGATTTGAAGCACTATTTTGCTAATATAGCGGATTTCTAAAAGGTTCAAATTATCATTAGGCCTGTTACGGAGAGTTTTTTCTATTTCAGATGCTTTTATTTCTACTATTTCTAATTCTGTAGCAATTTCCTGTATTTTCAAAGCTAATTCTGAGCGCTTTCTTTGACCTGCTTGACCTGAAAAGAGTTTAGAATCTTTCAATCCTTTCTTTACGAGAAAATTTAGTGACTTCAAATCTAGGGTAACACCAACGATGAATAGAGGGCCGAAAACGCTCCCTCTACCAGCTTCATCAATACCAGAAACTAATGAATGCAAAATCAATCGATTCCAGTCATTTCAATCGCATTAGATGCTGCTTTCTCTGTTAACCCCTCAGCTAGTATAGTGTATCGTTCTGGTCTAATCTTTTGGGCTTCTTGTAATGCTTCTTGCATAATATCCCTATCAATTCCTAATTCTTTGAGTGTAACTGGGGCTTCAACCTCTAAAAGGATATTGCGAATTCGATTCCAATCATCTCCGTGAAGATACATCATTAATATTGAAGCTAATCCAGTTTGATGACCGTGTGGGATCTTATACCCATATTCATGTGATAATTTGTCTAGAGCGTGGCTAACAAGATGTTCAGAACCACTAGCAGGACGAGAGGATCCAGCAATACACATTGCTACTCCACTACTACCCAATGCTTTCATTAGTACACGAACTCCAGTTTCACTGAAAAATAATCTTTTTAACGATATGACTCTCTCTTCTACCATATTTGCAGTCATTTCAGAGAATGTAGCTGCATAAATATCATATTTTGTTCCTTTCAATCTATTAGCTAATTTCCAGTCTCTAACTGCTACCCACTTAGAGAGACTATCACCTACACCTGATGTTAATGATTCTTTCGGTGCTTGACTAATTAAATTTGTATCCCCAACTACTGCTAAAGGGGATACTGGGGAATACTTGGAAAAGTTAGATTTTCCTTTAAAGTTTGAAATCTGTTCTCGTAAAATAAAATTGACATACGGACTAGAGAAACCATCATGACTAGCATTAGTGGGTACAGCAAGGTATTCAGAATTGGTAAGACTTGCAATAACCTTAACGTAATCAATTACCTTTCCTCCTCCTACAGCCATTAGATAAGACTGATCTTTTTTAATTTCTTCGGCTTTAGAATGAAGATATTCAAGTTCAACGTTTTTTGGAAATGTATAATGGGAAAAATCCAAGGAATCCTCTATTTGGGGTATGATAACATCTGATGTAATCTTCTTTGTATGTGTTATTCCGCTAAAAATCGCTAGTTTCTTTATCCCAATATCCTCGCAAATATAAGGGATTTTTTGAACAGCATCAGGCCCGAATGCAACTCTTCTTGGAATTACTATTTCTTGAACATAGTGTTCAGCCAATTATCTTTAGACCACCTTTCAATAATTTTCCTCTAACAGGGTTGTTTTGTTTTTTACCTGTAGTTCTAGTATTTCAGATTTAGTGTTTTCTCCAGTATCCTTATTTGAATCATTCTGATCTGTAGTAGTTAAATAAATATCCTTTTTTAGTCGTAGAAGTTCACTACCACCTAGATTAAGGGTAGCATAACCGCCAAGAATTAATAATATAGCAGATTTTATAAGACGGTCTGTAAATGCAATAAGGAAAGCACCTTGTTGAACAAAACTGTATCCTGGTGCACTGACAAGTATTATTCCTATAGCAACTTCATATTGCCCCATCGCTCCAGGAAGTATCGGGATAATAAAAGTAATATTCCCTACGCATGAGGCTGCTATTACATAGGGAAGATCGATTAATCCGTATGTAGGAAAAACACCAACCGCGATTATAAATAGCATTATTCCCTCTATTATCCATATTGAAGCTGATGTAAGAATTCCTAAACTTAAGATCGAAGGGGATGATTTTAAATCTTTTAATCCTGTTTGAAAAGACTTATACATAGATAATAATCGTTTTTCAAGAAATGAAGGGAAAAGATGTAACATTTTTTTTATTAATTCTGGTTTAATTATTGCTAACCATAATCCTAACAGGGTTATTACTGAAATAACAAAGAGTAGTAACACTAATTGTTGGATTATAGTTGAATTTTCGGTTCCCTGTAATGACTCCCCTATCAAGAATAAAATACCTATAATTACGATAAGAAGCCCAAAAACACTTAAAATTTGTTCAATAACAATTGACGAGATTGTATCGGAATAATTCACCTTATTATTTCTTTTCAGTGAGAAAATCCTGATCGATTCACCTGCGCGCGCAGGTAAGAAAAGATTTACAGCTAATGCTGATACAACAGGTATTGCTAATGTCTTCAATGGAAGATTTACTCCCTGAACCTGAAGAAGGAGGCTCCAACGAAATACCCGAACTATTAAATCTATGATATATAATAAAATCAACAAGGAAAGTCCTGGTACCCCTAATCTTACTAAGCTCGAAATGATATTTTCAGGTTTAATGAAAAAGATTAAACTTATCAAAACAATTACAGTTATACTATAGATTATAATTGTGGGAGTTTTCTTATTTAATGTCATGTCTTTATCTCACATTTCATCAATAATTGGGATTCCTAAGACTTGTAAAACATTATGCATAACGATAAGAAATCCTTTCACTACATTGACACGAAAACCTTGGATATCTAGATTACCTGCTGAAATTACTCGAGAAGTTTCATAAAACTTGTTGAACCAAGATGCAAGATCAAATGCATACTTTGTTATTTGTATTGGTTGAAATGATGATGCAGCAGATTTAACAACTTCTGGAAATTTGAAAAATTCTAAAATCAACCTTTTTTCTTGTTCAGAAATACTCTTGTTTTCAATTTTGAATTTTTCTTTCACAGAACTCAGATCAATCTTGTCTAATATTTTCAAAGCTCTTACATATGCATACATCAGAAAAGGCCCTGTATCTCCTTCTAGAGAAGTGGCATCTTCTATTCGGAATTTTATTTCTGTTTCTGTAGAAAATCTCGCTAGCCAGTAACGAACAGCCCCAATGGTAACATTGGTTGTGATTTCCTGTTTTTTTGTTATGTTTTGATCTAAATCGGGCCTTTTTGCTGATATTACCTTAAATGCAGCATTGTAAGTATCATCAAATACCGCATCCGCCCAAGCTCGTTCCTCATACCAGTTCCCTGTTCTACCTGAAAAGCGAACTGCAGGAGCTGAAACATGTTTGTATGATAAATGAAATGAGTTTTGGAATTGTTCTTCAAGTCCTAACAATTTAAGTGAGTATCTAACAATATCTTGCAAAAAAGCCTGTTCGACTCCTATTACATTGCAAATACGATCAGCATTTCCGATCATAGGAGATTTTAATTCTGGAATTTTGTAATCAGTGCTACTCCAAAGATCTCTTGTATTTTTACTTTCATTAATCTGCTTAAAAAGACAACGATTGCGTAAAGTAGCTTTTACCAAACCAAATTTCCACATCTGTAAAGCTACATCATGAGCTACATAAGTTGGTACTCCATTCGATCGAACAAATATTTTAAATGGGTTTTTTTTATCTTGAAACTCAGGTAATTCCCCTAAATTAGCAACAAAGCATCCTGCATTCGAACCCTCTTCTTCCCAGAAAAATAATTCACTTTTTTCAAGAAGTTGAAGAGTCTCTTCCCAAATTCCCGATCGAGAAATATCTGATTCCCAAACAAGGTAATCATATGTAATTCCATGTCTCCAAGCAGTCTCAAGATTACTTTCAACACATGCTTGGCTAATATTCCTCATGAATTGGTAGATTACTGGATTTTTTCTGATATCAACAATAACCTTATCTACATCTTTCCAAGAGTTATTCTCTTCTAAGATACTATTACAATAAGAATAAAGCCTTCCTAGCCAAACATCATACTTTTCATTTGATCCACGAATTACATTTAGTTGTAATCCTTCGAGTAAACCCCAAATTAAAGTTGCTACTTGTCTCCCAAAATCATCAATAAGATTATGAACTTCCACTTCCCATCCATTCCATTGATATAATCTGGCCACGATATCTCCTAAAATTGAATTCCTCAGATTGCCTATGTGTAATGGTTTCACTGGGTTTATGGAAGTATGTTCTATCACAATTTTTTGGCTATTTCCAGAGTTATTTTTCCCGTAATTTTTATCTTCTGTAGTAATTTGGTTATAAATTCTATCAAAAACGATGGAAAAATCATAGAAAAAGTTAATATAACCTTTAGTTGCTTCTGTACGACTTATTCCATCACCAATAGATATAATTTTATTAATATTATCTGAAACATCTTTTGCAATTACAACAGGTGATTTTCGAAGAGGTTTGGCCAGTTTAAACGCAATATTCGAAGAACGTTCTCCAAATTCCAATGATGGAGGTGTTTCAATTGAATTTAGAATAGCTTCTTCTATATCAGGATCGATCTCGATTAAAGCTGATATAGCTTCCTTAAGAAGATTATTTACAGGCTCATTCAGCATACTGGCAATCACCATTATTTCAATATCTTTTTAGTCTATTTTCAAGGCCAAATTTTTTTTTTTGACTTTTATACATGATTTCTATTTATGAATTTTTTGTTATTTTACTAAGATCAGGATGAATCATGCTAGGACTTACATTTTCTGACTATTTTTCTTTTTAATGTAGAAATCCATGTTTACTGTTTAATGAGAGCAGAATTGCAAACCTTCAAATCTTTTTCATTCAAAACATGTAATTTTTGAGAATTTGAAAAAAAATGAATGAGAATTCATTCACATGAACTTTTTTTGGTTTAAATGTGGTAATAATGAAATCCAATGAAGAATATTTATTACTATTTCTTGATCTTCAGTCTTTAATTATGGAAATCGAATGCTAAAAGAAAAAGATCTCCTGTTTTAGAAAAATGAAATAAATTTCAAAAAATGCAACATTAAACACAACATTTTAATAAACTAAGAATAGGCACTATCATAAAACAATTGGATGTTTTCAAAAATAAAAAAAAGATTGGATAGATAGCGATAACAAAACTTAGTTATG
>Ga0209977_10001139_pt1 | contig 11424 bp, 7 predicted proteins | sample SumtaG_2_FD_183113 | JGI IMG/M metagenome (GOLD analysis project Ga0209977, IMG submission 183113) | Deep subsurface microbial communities from Indian Ocean to uncover new lineages of life (NeLLi) - Sumatra_00607 metaG (SPAdes) (version 2) | ecosystem: Environmental > Aquatic > Marine > Oceanic... | reverse complement strand
TAAAGATGGTTTCAGAATTTATTAAGAAGAGAAGAGCAAAAAAAGAGAAGCAAGTTAAAAAGATTGAAGCAGCAGATACAAAAATAGATAATTCAGCTTTACTTAAAAAAAATACAATAGTCGAAAATGGGGAAAAAAAAATCATAAGTATCATAAAAGATGGGAAGGTAGTGGCAAAATATGAAGAGATGCAGAAAAAACCAGAAAAGACAAAATTAAAAACAATTATTATAGAACAGGAACAAGGCTTTGATTTTGCGCTTTCAGATTTAGAAGATGATGAAACTCTAGTGGTTCCTCTAAATATTAAGGAACAAATTGAAAGAATTATATTAAAAGTCCTTTATGATGAAAAATCAGTGAAATCATTAAAAATTTTAACCGAAAAAGTGTTAGAAAGAGCAGTTAAAGAAAAAGTAACTATTTCTGAGAAACCTATACATTTAATAATTTATCAGCTGAATAAAGATCAAAAAATACAATTCACTCAAAAAGATGGGTGGAAAATAAGAATTTAATATTAAGTTGGGATTCTAACTGATTTTTTTCTTTAAATTAGTCAATTATACCATTTTCAGTTATCGAAAAAATAGCTTCACCTTCTGGTAAATGAGGAGCATCGACCATTCTAGCAATTCTCTGTTCTCCTTTGCCTTTTCTTAAATAAATTCTAATTGTAGAAGCATGAGCCACAATATTTCCCCCTGTGGCTCTTAATGGATTACCGTAAAAAGTGTCTGGCTTGGATTGTACCTGATTTGTCACAACAACCGCCAAATCTACATATATATCACATAATCTTAATAAATCATGCAGATGTGAGTTAAGAGTTTGTTGGCGACTTGCTAACGTACCACGTCCTATATATTCACTACGAAAATGTCCTATAAGTGAATCTACTACAATCAATTTAATGTTTTTCTCTTTAATTAGATTTGCGGCTTCTTTAATTAAAAGAATTTGATGATCGCTGTTGTAAGCTCTTCCAAATACAATATTTTTAAGAACTTCTTTATAATCTAAATTTAACGCTTCAGACATCTGTATAATCCTTTCTGGTCTAAATGTCCCCTCTGTATCAATGTATAAAGCTCTTCCCTCGAGACCTCCCTTTTCTTCTTGCAATTGGACATTTACGCATAGTTGATGCATAATTTGGGTTTTACCAGTCCTAAACTCTCCAAAAAACTCGATCACACTACCTGTTTCGACTCCACCACCTAATAAATCATCTAACTCTTGACTACCTGTAGAAATTCGAGCAATATTTTTTCTATGTTCCCACACATCTTCAGCAGATTTAAATCCAATGTTTAATTTTTCCATAGAAGCTTTGATTAATTTAGCTGTTGTTTTTTCTCCTAAACCACTCTCATCTTGTATAATTCTCGGTGGTGTAAAAGCTATTGATTCTAAACTAGAAAATCCCGCTTTTATTAATTTGTTTAGAGTAGATTCTCCCACACCTGGAAGTTTTTTTACAGCATCTATACATTCTTTTATACTATCCCCATTATAGGAGACATCTTCATTTTCAGAAATTATATCACCTTCCATTTCTCTTTCAACTTCAATAGGAATTTCTTCACCGTCAATTTCGTGAAAGGCTTCAACCAATTCTGCTTCGTCATCATAATCATCATGATTTATTCCATCCTCTACATCACCATCGTTTGTGTCTTTAATTAAAGCAAAATTTAAATGTTCTTTATAAATCTTCCCTTTTGTATGATTTCGTTTACAATCTTTGCAATAATAAGGTTTTCCCATTTCAAAACCATTATTATCCTCAATCTCCTCTGCTTTAGCCATTATTGATCACTTTACATAAGAAAAATAAGTGTTATTTTTATAGGCACTCATTATTATGAAGTTGTTTACATCCTTATTTTAAATAAAATAGAGTTCTAATTTTCAAATTTTTATTTAAAGCATAAATTAGCGAGAAACGACAATATTCTAAAATTTTTTTAATTTGCTTATTTTTCTTTTTAATTCTTTCAAGTAAATATGAAATTGATAAAATAATAAAAACATAAGTAGATTATATAAAGTTATTAATAAATTCACTAAATTTTACTTGGTGAAATCTCATGAATTCAAACATAAAATTTGAATATTATCCGGAAATAAACGATGTAATGTTAGAAGATTCAATAAATAGAATCAAACTTAATAAAGACATATGGGATCCTCCCTTTTTTTTTGATACCAAAACTTATTTAGACATAGATAAAATTCAACAAACAGTTAAACCATTTGTCACAGAGGAGCTTAAAAACATTATTGTTTTAGGTACAGGAGGCTCAATTCAAACTTTACTTGCTTTGAAACATTTAGCGAAAAGAAAAATATTTCCTGTCACGAGTTCAAGAGCCGTAGAATTAAAAGGGTGTATAGATAAAACTTCTCCAGAAGATTCCATTGTAATCCCAATATCGCGAGGAGGAGAGACTTTAGATATTAATTCTACAATTGGAACCTTTTTAAAAAGAGGGTACAAATTTTTAGGACTTTCGTCAAAAGGTACAATGAATGAAATTTTAAAGAAAATAGATTGTCCTATCTTAGATGTCCCTAATCTTTCTGGTCGTTACGCAGGGTCTGTAACAAATGTAGGAATAGTACCTGCTTATATGGCAGGTATTAATGTATTAGAATTTTTGAAAGGGTTAGAAGATTGTTATAATATATTTTCTAAATATAAAAGACATTCAGCCATAGAACTTGCAACTTTTCTCTTTAAATTATATGAAAAAGGGTATAACGTGGTTTTTTCCATGCCATATTCAAAAAACCTTGAGGGAAGTGTTGGACTATGGGTACAAGGAATATCGGAAAGTACAGGTAAAGATGAAAAAGGAATGATTGGTGCTTATCAATCTGCTCCCATTTGCCAACATTCTATTTTAGAATATTTATTAGGAGGTACTAAAGGCATAGTAACGCCAATTCTATGGACAATAAATAATGACTATCCAGATATCTTTTTAAATTCTTCAATCTCATATGTGGATGGTCAGAGTGCTCAGACAATAGTTAATTATCAAGCAGATGCTACTTTTCAAGCTTTAATCCAACAGAAAGTTCCATCAGCAAAAATATCAATTCAAGATCCCTCAGAGATTAACATTGGGAGTCTTATCGCTTTGATTTTATCATCAATTTATTATCTTTGCTTATTAGTAAATGTAAATTGGGCAGATAATCCAAAAGTAGTCATAGGAAAAAAAATTTGTAATGAGGCTCTTATAGAAAAGACAACTGAGGAACAGGGAAAAATAAATAGAGACAAAATTGCCAAAGAGAATTTTAAAGACTTTTTCTAAATTTGATTCTGGAGCATAAGAAAAATAAGAAACCTTTCATTTTTTTCTTAAGATGAAAAAAGTTGAATTACTTGCTCCAGCAAAAAATATAAAAGCTATTAAAGCAGCAATGAAATACGCGGATTCTGTTTACTTTGGGATCAAAAAGTTTAATATGAGAATGCGTTCAGAAAATTTCGCTATGGAAGATTTAAATAAAGTTGTTGATTTCTGTCATAATAATGATTTAAAGGTCTATCTAACGACAAATATTTTAATTTACGATAATGAGTTAGAAATTCTCCGTGAAATTATAGAGAAAAGTAAAGCTGCGGGGGTTAATGCTGTTATAGTTCATGATATTGCAGCTGTTCAAATTGCTAAAGAATTCAATATTCCATTTCATATTTCTACTCAATGTAATGTGTCTAATTCTATAGCTGCTAGATTTTATGAAAATTTGGGTGCCGAACGAATTATTCTAGCAAGAGAGTTATCACTTGAAAAGATTAAAGAAATTAAAAGGAATTTGACGAGTACTGAAATAGAAACATTCATTCACGGAGCCATGTGTACTTCTGTTAGTGGGAGATGTTACTTTTCTCAAGATATATGTGGAACTGAAGAAAAATCTGCCAATAGAGGAAATTGCGAGCAACCGTGCAGAAGGAGATGGTGGGTCCGAGCAGAAACGGGAGAAGAATATATTTATGATGGAGTGAGATTTTTAAATTCAAGAGATTTATGTACCATTGCTTATATTCCTGAACTAATAAATGCAAAAATCGATGCTTTTAAAATTGAAGGAAGAATGCGCCATCCCCATTATGTAGAAATCGTTGTTAAAACGTATAGAGAGGCTATTGAAGCATATTATAATGACACATTCACAAAAAAGAAAGCGGGAAGATGGGTTACTGAATTAAAGAAAGTATATAATAGAGGTTTTACTCCCGGTTTTTACTTTAAAAGGATGACTGAAGAGGATCATCAACATAAATCACCAACTAATTTGTCTCATTATAGATATATAAGAGTTGGACAAATTGAAAAATATGATGAGAACACCGGTTTTGCCACTGTTTCCTTGGATAATGGATATCTCTCTTTAAATGACGATATTGTAGTCATGGGGAAAGCTACGAACACTTACATTCATCAAATAGTAGGAAAAATTAAATTTAAAGAGAATTTAGTTAAAAAAACGCCAAGAGGAACAAATGATAATAAAACAATTATAGATTTAGGCGTAAATGATAGAGTAATTGGAAATGGGTTAGATAAAGTTTATGTTTTTACTGATAAAACCTACCATAAAAAGAAATATTCATTATGATTATAGATATTAATTTAAGTAAGAATTTGATTGTTAAAGGTTTTTTTTATGGAAAAAGATAAAAAGAAGATAGTTGAATCAGTGCCTAACTACTCCGAAGGAATTGATAGTGAAAAAATTGAGTTGATTGTATCTGAGATAAAAAATACTCCTAACACTCGGATTGTGGATGTTCAATATGATGACGATTATAATAGAGCAGTTATCACATTTGTTGGAACTCCCGAAGCTGTTTTAAAGGCAAACATCGATGCTGCCAAAAAAGCTATTGAATTGATAGACATGAATACACATAAAGGTCAACATCCCAGAATAGGCGCGATTGACGTCGTACCATTCATCCCCGCGCAAAACGTAACAATGGATGAATGTATCGAACTCTCTACTGAATTTGCAAAGGCTATGGCAAAAGAAGGAGTACCAGTTTATCTTTATGAAGAATCTGCTTGGAAATTGGAAAGAAAAAATATAGATAATATTCGAAAAGGTGAGTATGAAAAACTTAAAGAAGCTATTAAAACTGATCCAGAAAGAAAACCAGATTTTGGACCATCTGAGTTTCATCCTACCGCGGGTGCGATAATAACCGGAGCAAGAAATCCTTTGATAAGTTTTAATATTAACCTAGGTACCAAAGATGTTAGAATTGCTAAGAAAGTTGCCAAAGCCATACATTTACGCTCCGGGGGATTAGTAAATATTAAAGCTATGGGGACAGAGCTAAAAAATCGAGATTATGTTCAAGTTGGAATTTCCAATATTAATTATAGAAAAACGCCATTATACAGGCAGATGGAACTAGTAAGAATGGAAGCTGCTCGATATGGTGTGTCAGTTATAGGTTCTGAATTAGTTGGCGTATTACCACTAGGTGCTGTTCTTAACTCATTAGATTATTATTTACAACTTGAGACCCCAGATAAACTAGAGGAAAAACATTTACTAGAATATTATTTTGATTTTTAAAATGTTAATCTAATAATTCATTTTCAACTATTACTTTTCCATTTTTTATTACTTTAGATACTAGATTTACTCCAAAATGATAAGGTAAGAAATTATAATTAGGTACGTCAAAAATTATTAAATCTGCTTTTTTTCCTATTTCAAGACTACCAATTTCATCTTGTCTTTGAATTGCACATGCACTATTTATTGTTGCTGCTGCTAGAGCTTCAGCTGGAGAGAGATTCATATGATAACATGCTAATGTAATAATCATTTGCATCGACTCTGTCCAACAATTTGGATTAAGATCAGTGGCTAAAGCTATTGGTATCCCTAATTGTATCATTTTCCTTGCAGGAGCATAATCATCTAACATTAAGCAAAATGGTGTTCCCGGTAAAAGAGTAGCTATAACTTCTGCGTCTGCCATAGCTTTTAAACCTTTATCATTGGATTTTAATAAATGCCCAGCTTGAATAGCTCGAATTTCAGAAGCTAATAATGCACCATTGGTATCTACTATCTCATCAATATGGATTTGAGGTTTTAATCCATATCTAATTGCTGTTGTTAATATTTTACGTGTTTGTTTTACTGAAAATATCCCACGCTCACAAAAAACATCACAAAACTCTGCAAGACCTTCCCTAGCGATTTTTGGTATCATATCTGAGATAATTAATTCAACATATTTATCAGCTTTGTCCTTAAATTCAGGTGGTATAGCATGTGCACCTAAGAAAGTTGGAATTAGATCTAAAGGGTGATCTTCATTTAGAATTTGTATAGCTTCTAATTGTTTTATTTCACTCTCTGTTGTTAATCCATATCCAGATTTTATTTCTACTGTAGTTGTTCCATATCGCATCATTCTATCTAAGATTTTTTTTCCATTTCTTACCAATTTCTCCAGCGGAGCCTGTCTCGTTTCTCTAACAGTCTTTAATATACCTCCGCCTGCATGTAAAATCTCAAGGTATGTCATTCCCTTGAGTTTCATAGATAGCTCATTTTCACGGGTACCATCAAATATAATATGAGTATGTGGATCAATAAATCCTGGGGTTACTAACTTATTTGTAGCATCTAATTTCGTAGGAATTTTTCCAAATTCATATTTTGACATTAACTCTTCTGTTGTACCAATAAAGACTATTCTATCCTCTTTTACCGCTAGTGCTCCATCGTTAATAATAGCTAATTCTGACATATTTTCACCGATTCTCGGAGCACCAAATCTAGTACTCATGGTAATAAGTTCATTAGCATGAAATATCACAAGGTCTGGATCTTCCTCAGAAAACATTTCCTTTTTTCTATAAGTTGATGTCACAAACAAATTAATCTCCTTATTGTAATTGTTGAGTTATATTTATCAATTCATTATTTCTTATAATTTCTATCGCTAAATTGATATAATCAGATAATAAAGTATCTTCTTTTACAAATGGAATCTTTTCACGTATGTAATGATGACATGCTTCTAGAATCTCACTAGATTTTAAAGGTCTCCTAAAATCAAATGCTTGACATGCACATAGTAATTCAATCGCAAGAATTTTTTCGAGATTATCTATGATTTTAAGAGCTTTTCTAGCACTTATTGGTGCCATACTAACATGATCTTCTTGTCCCGCCCCTGTGGGGATGCTATCTACACTCGCAGGAAAACACAAGGTTTTATTTTCACTAACTAAAGCTGCCGAAGTGTATTGTGTTAACATAAAACCAGAATTTAGACCAGGATTATGTATTAAATTTGGAGGTAAATCCCATTTTCCTTCCAGTAATAAAAAAATACGCCGATCTGAAATGTTACCTAATTCCGATGCCGCTATACTTATATAATCAAGAGGTAAAGCAAGAGGTTGACCATGAAAATTTCCTCCACTATAGGTTTCATCTTCACTAAAAATAATTGGATTATCTGTAACTGAATTAAGCTCACATTCTAATATTTCATTGAAATGAAATAAAGCATCTCGAGAAGCTCCATGAACTTGAGGAATACATCGAATAGAATAAGGATCTTGAACTCGTCCACAGTCTTTATGCGATTCTACCATTTCTGAATTTTCAAGGAGTCTTCTCATTCTTTCTGCTACAATTAGAGCTCCGTTGTGGGGTCGTAGTTTTATCAATTTTTCAACAAATGGTTGAGGAGATGCTAAATAGCTTTCAAGAGTTAAAGCTCCGATAATATCAGCATGATCAAGACAGCTAAATAATTTTTTAGAAACTTTTATAGCATGGGCAGTGATGAATTGTGTACCATTAATTAAGGCTAATCCCTCCTTTGCTTGTAATTTTATTGGTTCCAAGTTATTTTCTCTCAAAACTATTTCAGTAGGTATAAAATTTTTACCATCTTTGGATAGAAAGCCTAATCCTATCAAAGGTAAAAATAAATGAGCTAGAGGAGCTAGATCTCCTGATGCTCCCACGGAGCCTTGTTCAGGAACTAACGGGATATAATTATTATCAATATGCCAACATATCCTTTCTATTACTTCAATAGAAATTCCAGAATATCCCATTGATAATGCATGGACTTTCAAGATTAACATTAACTTTGAAATTTCTTGTTCTATTGGCGGTCCAACACCTACACTATGACTTTTAAGTAAATTTTCCTGCAATTTTACCGTTTCTTCTTTTGTTATTCGAGTAGTACAAAGAGATCCAAATCCTGTATTAATACTATATACTAATTTATCTCCTTTAACAATTGATCGAATAACCTTGTGATTGTTAATAATTCTCTCTCTAACTTCATCACTAAGGATACCTTTCAGATGTTCTCTTGAAATTTTTAGAACTTTATCAACAGTAAGACGATCTATTCCGTATTTGAAACTCTCCATAGTTTTCATTTAAGATTTTTTAAATAATGTTCTACAATATTATCTAAAAGTTTATCTTCTGCTATAAATGGTAGGGTTAAATGCCCTCTTTCTTCATTTTCAATATTCCAATCATAAGCTGTCTCCAACGCATTGGGATTTCTTGCCCAACTTCTTCTTGCTATACCCCCCATAACATCCCATTCAATAGCAGACTTAATAATATTATCAACTTTTTCAGATCCATCTAAAACTAATCCAAAACCCCCATTGAAACACTTTCCGATACCAACACCTCCTCCATTAGAAAGAACAATATAAGTCATGCCTCTAACCGCATTTCCAGCAAAACAGTGAACAGCCATTTCTGCCATGACATTACTTCCATCTCTAATATTTGAAGTTTCTCTAAAAGGAGAATCCGTTCCAGAAACATCATGATGATCTCTCCCGAGCATTATTGGTCCAATCTCTCCTTTTCTTACAGATTCATTAAACTTCAAAGCAATATTAATACGTTCTTTTGCATCAGCATATAGTATTCTCGCTTTTGTCCCAATAACGAGTCTATTTTTTTTAGCATCTCGGATCCAATTATAATTATCTCTATCTTGTGCTCTTCTTTCTGGATTGATGGAATTCATTGCGGTCTGATCAGTTATATTCAAGTCTTCTTCTTTTCCTGAAAGGCAAACCCATCTAAAAGGACCATAACCATAATCAAAACAAATTGGGCCCATTATATCTTCAACATATGATGGAAATACAAATCCTTCTGACGTATCATTACCATTTTTAGCAATATTCTTTGCACCAGCATCAAAAACAGCCTTCATAAAAGAATTTCCATAATCCCAAAAATAAGTACCTCTTTCTGTCATTATTTTAATAAGCTTGAACTGTTCTTTTAAAGATTCATCCACTAATTGTTTAAATCGATTTATATTATTCTTAATTAAGTCCCTTCCCTCTTTAAAGCTTATTTGAAAAGGTGTATAGCCTCCTTCATAAACTGCATGACAAGAAGTTTGATCTGAAGCAAGTTCTACTTTAATATTGTTATCAACAACATATTTCCATAGATTAACAACATTTCCATGGTATGCTATAGATAAAACTCTTTCTGATTTTCTCGCATCGTCAACCCATTCGAATATTTCACCTAAATCTTCAGAGATCCGAGAAATCCATCCTTGGTCATACCTGGTTTTTATTCTCGATTCATCAACCTCCGCTATAACACCGATCCCCCCTGCGATTTCAATTGCCTTAGCTTGGGCTCCACTCATACCACCTAACCCAGATGTAAGATATAAAATGCCGCTTAAATCTTTATCTTGAGGGAGATTTAGATATAACCTACCTGCATTTAATAGAGTTATATATGTACCATGAACAATACCTTGCGGTCCAATATACATCCACCCTCCAGCTGTCATTTGACCATAATTAGCAACTCCAAGAGCAGCAGCTACTGAAAAATCGTCTGGATTATCGAACATACCTACCATTAATCCATTTGTTGAGATTACTCTTGGAGCCATTGGTGAGGTTGGAAAAAGTCCTACTGGGTGTCCGGAGGCTATAACTAAAGTTTGTTTATCTGTAATTTTTTCAAGGTACATTTTTACAAGTCGATATTGCATCCAATTTTGAAAAACTTGACCACTTTCTCCATATGTTGTTAGTTCGTAAGGATAAAGAGCTACATCAAAATCTAGATTATTATCAATCATCACTTGTAAGGCTTTTCCCTCAAGTGTATTCCCTCTATATTCATCAACAGGTTTTGCTTTAATATTTCCTTCTGGTCTATATCGATATCCATATATTCTTCCTCTTGTAACTAACTCTTCTATGAATTCAGGTGCTAATTTTTCATGTAATGAGTGAGGGATATATCTTAAAGCATTTTTTAGAGATAGTTTAGTTTGGTTAGGATTAAGAGTATAGCTTCGTGATGGAGCTCTTCTTATACCTTCCACAAATTTAGGATATACTGGTAATGCTTCTGGTAGTTTAATTTTCATTGCCTTTGAAATATCCATAGTTTATTCTAACCCCATCTAATATTTAAACTATATTATTTCTAATAAAAGAGAGATGCTAAAGAACCTTTTAATTTCATTGAAGTATTAATTCTTTTCTCTTATTCAATTCTTAATTTGTTAAAAATAAATAAAGAAGATGTAATTTCAAATTATGCCTTATTTTAAGATTTTAATGCCTTGGACTTCTAGCTTATGCAAAAAATCAAGGTAACCTTTTAGATTATTCTTCTCTATGTTTAAGTATTTGAGAGATGGTAGGGATTCAAGTGATAAAGGCAGTTCACTTAAAAAATTAGCCCTTAAGAACAAATATTTTAAAGATTTTAGATATCCTATAGATCCAGGAAGCATTGATAGCTTATTATTTCCTAAATATAAATATTTTAATGATTGTAGGGATCCTATGGACTCTGGAATATCAGTTAATTCATTATAATAGAGATATAAATGTTTAAGTGAAGTGAGTGCACCAATTGATACTGGAAGGTTTTTCAAATGGTTCTTTCCCACATCAAAAACTTCTAGAGTAGTTAAAAAACCAATAGATTTAGGGATATTTTCTAAATGGTTAAAACCTAAAATAAAGGTTTTAATTAAAGGAAGAGCACCTATAGATTCGGGAATATTTATCAACTGATTTGTAGATACATCTAATTCTAATAGCGAATTTAGTGACCCGATTGAATCTGGAAGCTTTTGTAATTGATTCTTACTTAGATCCATAATTTCAAGTGAGGAAAGCTCTCCAATAGAATTTGGGATGTATTCTATTTTATTATCGTATAAATTTAATTCTTTTAATGATTTCAGAGAACCTATCGATTCAGGAAGTTCCTTAATGTTATTTATTTCCAAGTTTAAAACTTCAAGAGTAGTAAGATTTCCTATAGAATTTGGGATATCAGTTAAATTATTACGATCACACCTTAATATTGTTA
>Ga0209977_10001138_pt1 | contig 11427 bp, 13 predicted proteins | sample SumtaG_2_FD_183113 | JGI IMG/M metagenome (GOLD analysis project Ga0209977, IMG submission 183113) | Deep subsurface microbial communities from Indian Ocean to uncover new lineages of life (NeLLi) - Sumatra_00607 metaG (SPAdes) (version 2) | ecosystem: Environmental > Aquatic > Marine > Oceanic... | reverse complement strand
ACCCATCCACGCCACCACGGCTTTTTTCACCGCAGAGAACGCAAAGAACTCAGAGAAAAATAATTAAAAGATTAGTAATGGATAATGTAAGTCATTCGGGATTAGGATTTAGGAATTCCTTTTCTTGTGACTTGTGCCCTGGTGCGCTTGTGTTATTCTTGCTCTCCAGTCCCTAGATTGCCTTCTTTCTCTCTCGCATCTTCTTTTGAGGTGAGACCTATCGTTTCTTTGATTTTGCTTAATATTTCTTCCACGAGATCTTTGTTCTCTTTCAGAAATAACCGTGCATTTTCTTTTCCCTGTCCAATTCTTGTATCGCCAAAAGAGAACCAAGTTCCTGATTTATCAAGTACACCAAGTTCCGTTCCAAGATCAAGAATTTCACCTTCCTTTGAGATACCTTCTCCATAGATAATGTCAAATGTTGCATCCTTAAAAGGTGGAGCGAGTTTATTCTTTACGACCCTGACAACGATCCTGTTTCCAACTATCTCTTCACCCTTTTTTATCCGGGTCACACTTCGTATATCGAGTCTGATTGATGAGTGAAACTTCAATGCAAGACCGCCTGGAGTAGTCATTGGATTTCCAAACACTACACCTATCTTGTATCGTATCTGATTTACGAAAATTGCACAGGTCGAGGATTTGCTCAAAACTGCTGTAAGCTTTCGTAAAGCCTGAGACATAAGTCTCGCCCTGAGACCCATATGCGCATCTCCCATTTCTCCTTCTATTTCTGCTTTTGGCACAAGTGCAGCTACAGAATCAACAACAATAACATCAACAGCACCGCTTCGCGTGAGCATCTCAGCAATTTCAAGTGCCTGTTCCCCTGTATCAGGCTGGGAAATCAGTAATTCTTCAACGTTTACACCGAGCTTTCTTGAGTATACCGGATCCAGTGCATGTTCTACATCTATGAATGCTGCAACCCCTCCTAGCTTTTGCGCTTCACTAACTATATGGAGAGCAATGGTTGTTTTCCCTGAAGCCTCTTTACCAAATATCTCGACAACTCTTCCCCGTGGGACGCCACCAATGCCAAGTGCTGCATCAAGTGAAATTGAACCTGTTGGTATTATACCTGCTTCTGTATGTATTGCGCCCTCTCCCATCCTCATTATCGTCCCTTTGCCAAACTGCTTTTCTATTTGCTTGAGCGCAAGGTCAAGCGCCTTTTCCTTATCCTGGTCACTCATTTATCCTCCTACGTAACGATATTAATCTATGTATATGTTTGTAAAAACCGCATTTTTTTTCTGATTTTTTTAATTATAGCACAAAAAAAAATCACTGTCAATAAGATTTTTAAAATTAAAAATCTTCGATTGGGAGTATCTGAGTATTTTTTCAGAGACCCCAAAGAAACTTGTGAAAGATTTAACAAAAAAACTTGACAAAGATATGTAAAATGAGTATAATTATTTCGTTTTTTAAATAGATAATGGAGGAATGGTGATAGGTACGATTGATATTAAGGAAATAAAGGGAAAAGATACAAAGAAGATTGTTACCCTTTCCATGGAGAACCAGTATTCCTGTTATCAATGTGGGAAGTGTTCCGCAGGATGTCCTTCCGCACCGTTTATGGATCTGCTCCCAAACCAGGTTATGAGGCTTCTTCAAATTGGAAAGGTTGAGAGAATCCTTGAGACAAATACACCTTTTGCCTGTTGCTCCTGTTTTGTCTGTTCTCAGAGGTGCCCAAAGGGAATAGATGTTGCTGTAATTATGGAATCCTTAAGGCAGTTGTCACTGAGAGCGAAAAAGGATGATTTTGAGCTTAAGGATATTAAACCGGAGGAGTTAGAGAAAATTCCACCGATCCTTCTTGTGGGAACATTCAGAAAACTCACATCGTAGAAGAATAAAAAAATAGCACACAGATTTGGATAATATGAGTATAAGGAAACAACATGTAAATAAGTTAGAGAGATTTTAATAATGAGTTCATTAGTGGAAATCTTTTTCATCGGTGGATATCTGTGTGCTGAGTTAAGAGATTAATGAAAATCAAGTATTATCCCGGATGCACAATTAAAACAAACGCACAGCATTTTGAAATCTCAACAATGGCAGTTCTTGAACAACTTGGCGTTGAGCTTGATGAACTGAAAAGATGGACTTGCTGTGGAACGGTCTATTCACTCACATCAGATGACATAATGCATCATCTCGCACCGGTAAGAAACCTTCTTAGAGCAAAGGAAGAAGGAGGAGATAGGGTTCTTACGTTGTGTTCCATGTGCTACAATACACTTAAGAGGGCAAATATTCTTATACGGGGCGACAGCGAGAAACGAGATAAAATCAAAGATTTTATGTATAAAGAAGTGCTCGGATACGAAGGCGATGTTGAGGTAATTCACCTACTTCAGTTACTTAAAGAGATAGGATTTGAGAAGATAAAAGAGAAGGTTAATGTCTCCTTAGAAGGTTTAAAAGTTGCACCCTATTATGGGTGTATGCTTCTAAGACCAGAAGAGGCTGCTATAGATGATGTTGAGAATCCAACAATTCTTGAGAATGTGATTGAATTGACAGGTGCAGAGGCTGTCAATTTTCCATACAAAAATGAGTGCTGTGGAAGTTATCAGACCTTAAGAAGACTTGATATTGTTATTGAGAGAACAAGAACGATAATAAATTCTGCACGCAATAGCGGAGCTGATATATTGCTCCTTACCTGTCCTCTCTGTTTATTTAATCTTGAAGCTAAGCAGAAAGAGGTGATGGAGAAGTACTTTGGTTTTAAGGAAATGCCTGTTATCTATTTTACTCAGTTATTGGCGTTAGCATTTGGTCTAAGTGATGAAAAGATCCGTTTTGATCTGAATGAGATAAGTCCGGTTTCCCTTCTTGAAAAAACTGGAATATTGGTGAAGGAGTCATAAATGAAGTTAGAGAAGATAAAAGAGATTCTTCAAGCAGAAGTGCTTGTCGGAGCAGAAGATCTGCAGAAAGAAGTTAAGATGGCCGGAGGATCTGATCTAATGAGCGATGTCTTGTCCTTTATGAAACCAGGGTCATTGCTGTTAACAGGTCTTGTAAATCCTCAATCTGTTAGAACCGCGGAGATAGCTGAGATTGTTGCGGTCTGTTATGTAAGATCCAAAAAGCCCTTACCAGAGACCGTGGAATTGGCCAAAGAGAAGGGAATACCACTACTCTTAACACATTTCACCATGTTTGAGGCATGTGGAAAATTGTATCAAAGCGGTTTACCCGGGAGAATAGAGTATAAAGGGAATTAGATGGCAGAAGATAAGAGGTTTACTCGGGCTCAAGAGCTCGTGTATGAATTGAAGGTGAGCGAGGTGATGACCCGACAAGTTATAACTGTTCGTCCTGAAAACAGTATGAGTCAGTTGAGGAGGATATTAAAGGAGAATTTTATCTCCGGTACACCGGTTGTGAATGGAAATCGTCATATGGTCGGTGTCGTGAGTATTGAGGATTTCATCAATTGGTTGAATAGCGGAGAGGATGATACAAAAATAGAAGAGAAGATGTCGAGAGATGTGAAAACTATCTGTGCGGATGAGCCTCTTGTCCATGCTGTGAGTCGATTTAAGGAGTTCGGTTTTGGACGATTGCCAGTCATAGAGCGCAAGACAGGAGATCTGGTCGGAATAATTACAAAAGGCGATATCATAAAGGGAATACTCAAGCAAATAGAGATAGATTATCACGAAGAGGAGATACACCGTTATCGTGCAAGCCATATATTTGAGGATATCGTTGCTGACCATGCTGCGTTGACCATGCAATATAATGTGAGCGGAGGAGATTTCAAAAATGCGGGAAAGAGTTCGAGTGATCTGAAAAAGACCTTAAGCCGTTTGAATATCCATCCCAAAATTATACGTAGGGTTGCAATCGCAACTTATGAAATGGAGATGAATATTGTGATATTTGCTAAGAAAGGAGAGATAAAAGTAGAAGTGATGCCAGAACTCATTAAGATCGAAGCAAAGGATTCTGGCCCTGGTATTCCAGATATAGAGAAGGCGATGCAATCAGGATACTCGACTGCCCCGGATTGGGTTAGAGAGATGGGTTTTGGTGCAGGTATGGGGCTAAATAACATTAAGAAATGTAGTGATGAGATGGATCTCAAGTCACAGGTTGGAAAAGGGATACATCTTACTTTCATTATCAAGATGGAGAAGGAGAAGGTATGACACTGCGAGAGATAGTTGAGAAGTTGGACTTCAAGGTGAAGGCAGGATCTGGTAAACTCGACAACGAGGTGAAGGGTGGATATGTTAGTGATCTATTAAGTGATGTTATGGCCAACAGTCAAGAGAACGACATCTGGGTTACCCTTCAGATTCATCAGAATATAGTCGCGGTCGCCTCCTTGAATGGTTTATCTGGGATTGTACTGGTTAATGGAAGATACCCAGAGAAGGAGACGATTCAGAAAGCAGAAACCGAAGGTATTCCGATTGTGGTGAGCAAGTTATCTGCTTTTGAAGTTGTTGGCAAATTGTATAATCTTGGTATTCTCGGGGTAACTGATGCTGGAGGAGTTTAAGGGGGACCTGCATATCCATACATGCCTTTCTCCTTGTGGTGATTTTAGTATGTTGCCAACTCAAATAATTATGAAGGCAAAAGAGAGAAACTTGGATATGATTGGGATTTGTGACCATAATTCTACGGAGAATGTTATAGCAGTGAAAAAAGCGGGAGAAATGGAGGGAGTTACAGTCATCGGGGGAATTGAAATAACCTCGCAAGAGGAAGTGCATATATTGGCTCTATTCGATAACGACGCCGATTTAGTGAGTATTCAGAACAACGTCTATGAGCATTTACCCGGAGAAAATGATGAAGATGCTTTTGGAGAACAACTAATTGTTGATGAAAAGGACAGAATACTGGGCATTAATAAGAAATTGTTGATTGGAGCCACAACACTTATGGTTGAGCAGATTGTTGAGATTGTCCACAAGTTAGGAGGTACAGCAATTGCCTCCCATGTTGACCGTGAGGCTTTTAGTATCATCGGTCAATTAGGATTCATTCCTGAAGGATTGGATATTGACGGCTTGGAAGTTTCACCACTGAATTCTGTGAAAGATGTACGGGCAAGGTTGCCCCAGGTGAGTAATTTTCCAATAGTTAGTTTTTCTGATGCCCATTATTTGGAAGATATTGGAAAGAGAGCAACTTCTTTTCTCATAGAAGAGCCGTGTATTGAGGAACTCGGTAAAGCATTTCGAGATGTGGAAGGAAGGAAAATTCTGGGGATGTAAAAATGGAAGACCTTTCATTACATATCTTAGATATCGTTGAGAACTCAGTGGCAGCGGGCGCTAATATGGTGAAGATAACGGTGTGCGAAGACAAAGGACATGATCTTTTGTCCATCGAAATCACGGACAATGGCAAAGGTATGTCAAAAGCTACATTAAAAAAAGCCACAGATCCTTTCTTCACCAACAAGAGCACACGGAGGGTTGGTCTCGGTCTTTCCCTTTTAGAGCAGGCGGCAAAAATGGCTAATGGCAAGTTTTCTATCGAATCAAAAAAGGGGAAGGGAACTACTGTAAGGGCGAGTTTTCAATATAGCCATATTGATCGCAAGCCATTGGGTGATATTACTCGGACTATTGAGACACTTATCATAGGTAATCCTTCTGTTGATTTCCACTATGAACACAGGAAAGATGGGCTTTTATCAACCTTTGATACAAAAAGAATAAGGAAGCGACTTTCCAAAATACCGCTCAGCTCTCCAAGAGGGATTGAAATTATCAGGGAGTGTCTGAGAAAGACTGAAAGGGATTTATCTAAGGCTGATTCAAGATGAATAAAGTAAACCATCCTAAAGTCCTGGAAATTATAGAAAGATGGGAAGTGCGTAAAGACTGTTTGATCGAGATGCTCCATGATATTCAGGAGGAGTACAACTATTTGCCAAAAGATATTCTGATCGAGGTATCTCAGAAACTTGAAGTCCCCTTAGCGAAGATTTTTGGTATTGCTACCTTTTATAAGAGGTTTAGTTTAACACCACGAGGCAAGCATTGCATAGGCGTGTGTGTGGGAACTCCGTGCCATGCTAAGGGCGCGCCGTTGCTGGTTGAGGCTATTGAGAGACATCTTGGAATCAAAGTAGGTGAGACGACCAAGGATCTGAAGTTTACTCTGGAGATCACAGGATGTGTGGGAACCTGTGGGCTGGCACCGGTGGTTGTAATTGATGAAGAGATGTATGGTAATGTAGCTGCTTCACGGATTAAGAAGATTCTCAAGAAATACGAAAAATAGGAGAAAAAGTGAAGAAGTTAAAAATAGAGGATCTTAAAAGGATTAAGGAAAAGGTGAGAAGGATAACGAACCTAAGAGAAGGGGCAGGACGAGCAAAGGTGACGGTTCATATGGGTACTTGCGGGATTGCAGCCGGCGCTCGGAAGATTATGAGCGTTCTTATAGATGAGATCGAAAAGCAGGATGTCAAAGATGTACTTATTGCCACATCAGGTTGTGCGGGATTGTGTAGCCGAGAACCAATGGCAACTGTCGAGGTGTTGGGGAAAGCTCCGGTAAAGTACGTTGATCTGACAGAGGAAAAAATGAGAAGGATATTTAGAGAGCATGTTATGGAAGGAAATGTTGTGAAAGAATATGCCCTTGCTTTGGGCAGTGAAAGGACTTCTTTCTAAAATTCACACCTTTAGAGGTTTATTATCTAACAAAGTGAAGGAGGAGTTGACTATTGGCATATAGAACTCATTTGATGGTGTGTGCTGGTACTGGTTGTGTTTCTAATGGTGCTCTTCGGCTTAAAGAGGCCTTAGAGAAAGAAGTCAGGAAACGAGGACTTGAGGATGAAGTCCTTGTCGTTACTACAGGATGCAATGGGTTTTGTGGACAAGGTCCAATTATGGTTGTTCAGCCCGATGGTGTCTTCTATCAACGATTAAAAATAGAAGATGTTCCCTATCTGGTCGAAGAGCATCTTTTAAAGGGAAGGCCAGTGAAGAAGTTAATGCATGTACCACCCAAAGAAGAGAAGCCGATCCCAAAAATGATGGACATTCCTTTCTTTGGCGACCAGTTACTCGTTGCCTTAAGGAACCGTGGTCTTATTGATCCAGAAAATATTGAGGAGTATATTGCTCGGGATGGTTACAGTGCTCTGGCCAAGGTTCTCGCCTCTATGGCTCCTGAGGAGGTGATAGAGGAGATCAAGGCATCAGGGCTCAGAGGAAGAGGGGGTGGTGGATTTCCCACAGGTATAAAGTGGGAATCATGCAGGAAAGCCAAGGGTATACCAAAGTATGTGATCTGCAACGCAGATGAAGGTGACCCTGGGGCTTTCATGGATCGGAGTATTATTGAAGGGGATCCCCATTCTGTTTTGGAGGGAATGGCAATAGGGGCATATGCGATTGGGGCAGAACAGGGTTATCTCTATGTAAGAATGGAGTATCCTCTGGCAATAAAGCGTTTCAATATTGCTGTAGAGCAAGCTCGGGAGTATGGTCTTTTGGGGAGAGACATTCTTGGCGCAGGATTCGATTTCGATGTTGAGGTTCGCAGAGGAGCCGGAGCCTTTGTCTGCGGTGAGTCAACCGCATTGATGGCCTCTCTTGAGGGAAGGGTTGGAGAGCCTCGGGCAAAGTATATTCATACTGTGGAGCATGGATTATGGAACCTGCCGAGCTGTCTAAACAACGTGGAAACCTGGACAAATGTTCCAGTAATCATCCTGCAGGGAGCTAAATGGTTCGCAAGCATCGGTCCTGGCGATGTGAGTCGGAGTCCCTGGGGGGGTAGCAAGGGTACGAAGGTCTTCTCTCTTGCTGGCAAAGTCTATAATACCGGGCTAATCGAGGTACCTATGGGTATAACTCTCCGAGATATTGTTTTCAAAGTCGGTGGAGGAATCCCCAATGGGAAGAGGTTCAAAGCGGTTCAGACCGGAGGCCCGTCAGGTGGGTTTATCCCTGAAAGGCTGATTGATCTGCCGGTCGATTTTGACCGACTCGTTGAGGTAGGCTCAATGATGGGTTCTGGTGGAATGGTTGTGGTTGATGAAGAAAATTGCATGGTTGATATGGCCAAGTACTTTGTTTCATTTCTGGTGGGGGAGTCCTGTGGCAAATGTGTCCCATGTAGAGAAGGGTTGAAAAGAATGGAGGAAATTCTGGAAAGAATTACTAAAGGGGAAGGGAAAGAAAGAGATATTGAGCTTTTGGAAGAGATCGGTATTATTTTGGAAGATGGGGCACTCTGTGGTCTGGGACAAAGTGCTGCAAATCCAGTTTTGAGTACTATTAGATATTTTAGGGAGGAATATGAAGCTCATATTAAGGAAAAGAGATGCCCTGCTGGTGTGTGTAAGGAACTGATAGAATACGAAATTGATGAGGAGAAGTGCACAGGCTGCGCCCTCTGTGTCAAGGTGTGCCCATCAGAGGCAGTTTCTGGTGAGCTTAAGGAACCACATAAAATAGATTCCTCGAAGTGCATAAAGTGCGGTATCTGCTATGAGGTGTGCAGATTTGATGCGGTGCTAAAGAAATGATAGAGATAGAAATAGATAGTAGAAAAATAGGAGCAATGAAAGGAGAAACAGTTCTTGTTGCGGCAAGACGCGTGGGGATTCATATTCCTGCCCTCTGTTATCATGAGGTATTGTCTCCTTATGGTACCTGCAGGCTTTGCAGTGTAGAGGTAGTGCGGAGAGGAAGAAGTCGGGTAGTAACAGCATGTTTATATCCTGTAAGCCAAGGGCTTATAGTAAAGACCAACACGGAAAGAATTAAGAGATTAAGAAAGGGAATTATGGAACTCTTGTTAGCCCGCAGCTCATCGTCAGAAACGATTCAAAGACTGGCAAAGGAGATGGGGGTTGAGGAGGTAAGGTTTCCAAAAGAGGAAGAGAACTGTATCCTGTGCGGTCTCTGCACAAGAGTATGTATCGAGATAGCAGAGGTAGAAGCTATATCTCTTGTCAACAGAGGGGTGAAGAGAGAGGTCGCACCACCCTTCGGTGAGATCTCTGATGTCTGTATAGGATGTGGAGGTTGTGCTTATGTATGTCCAACGGGGACAATTAGAATTGACGGTGAGTATATCAAACTAGGTGACAATGTTTTTGGGAAATTAAACGAGTTCAGGAAGAAAGATACCGGAGAGACGATAAAGGAGGTTCTTAAAATAGATCTAAAGGAAGAGAAAAATGGGTAGAATAGGAGTATTCATTTGCCATTGCGGATTAAATATTGCCAGGTCAGTCGACGTAAAGAAGGTTGCCGAAGAATCATTAAAAATTCCAGGAGTTGTTTTTGCTACAGACTATATGTATATGTGCGCTGATCCCGGGCAAGTACTGGTTGAAGAGACAATAGAAAAGGAACACCTTGATGGTATTATTGTTGCAAACTGTTCTCCTACCCTTCACGAAGTAACTTTCAGGAACACGGCAGAAAGAGCGGGATTGAACCCTTATAGATGTGAAATAGCAAACATTAGAGAACAGTGTTCCTGGCCACACGAGCACGACAGAGCCTGGACAACTGAGAAGGCATTAAATATTATCAAAATTGCGGTAAACAAGCTTAGAAATGATGCCATGCTTGAACCAACACCCATACCAATTACAAAAAGAGCATTGGTGGTAGGTGGAGGTATTGCAGGGATACAGGCAGCACTCGATATTGCTGATGGGGGTTATGAAGTCATCCTTGTTGAGAAGAGTCCAAGTATTGGTGGAAAGATGATACAGTTATCCGAAACATTCCCGACCCTTGATTGCCCTCAGTGTATTGAAACTCCGAAGATGGTTTCCTGCGGGCAGCATCCAAATATAAAAATATATGCTTACAGTGAGGTTGAAGAGGTCAATGGGTACGTAGGCAACTTTAAGGTAAAAATAAAACAGAAAGCATCATATATAGATAGGGAAAAGTGTAATGGTTGCGGTTTGTGTATGGAGAAATGTTTAACCACGGTCTCAAAGGAATTTGATTTAGGTTTGAGCAAGAGAAAAGCTGTTTATACACCTTTTCCTCAGGCTGTTCCTAATATACCTGTAATAGACCGCGAACATTGCGGACATTTTACAACAGAGCTCTGCCGTATCTGTCAATCCGTTTGTGAAAAGGATGCAATTGATTTTTCTCAGGAAGATGAATTCTTTGAAGAGGAGGTTGGGGTAATAGTAGTTGCAACAGGTTTTGACCTTATGCCAAACGAGAGAATAAAGGAATATGTGAATGATCCTGATGTTGTCAACGGTCTTGAATTCGAAAGACTCTTATGTCCTTCAGGTCCAACTAATGGACTTCCAGTAAGACCTTCTGATTGGATAATTCCAAAAGAGGTAGCTTTTATCTCCTGCGCTGGTTCAAGGGATCCAGAGCATGGAGTTGCCTACTGCTCAAAGGTATGCTGTATGTACCTTGTCAAGCAGGCAATGCTTTACAAGGATGCGGTTCCGGATGGTCAGGCATACATTTTTTACATAGATATCCGTTCAGATGGAAAAGGTTACGAGGAATTTGTTCAGAGGGCAAAAGAGGAGTATAATGTTATTTATATAAGAGGAAAGGTTTCAAAGGTAGCAAGAGAAAATGGGAAACTGAAAGTTTGGGGTGTAGATACACTAACAGGTGAACAGGTTGAGTTGTCAACCGATATGGTTGTTCTCGCTACTTCTATCGTTCCATCTGAAGGTAGCCAGGAACTGGCAAAGAAACTAAGGTTGTCTACAGACCAGTACGGATGGCTGCAGGAGGCGCACTTGAAATTGAGACCTCTTGAGACGATGACATCAGGTATCTATATTGCTGGTGTTTCACAGTTCCCAAAGGATATTACAGATACAGTATCACAAGCATCCGGAACAGCTGCAAAGGTACTTGCACTCTTCAGTCAGGATATGATTTTAGGAAATCCGGTCATTGCACATGTGGATGAAGTGATATGTGCAGGTTGTGGGACCTGTGAGAAGATATGCGAATACAGTGCTGTTGAGATTGACCCAATCAGAAATGTTGCAGTTGTTAATGAAGCACTATGCGAGGGATGTGGTGCCTGTGCTGGTGCCTGTCCGAGTGGTGCCATGCAGCATAAGAATTTTACAAAGAAACAACTCTTTGATATGGTAGAAGTTGCTACAGAGAAATACTGATGGAGGTTCAAATATTAGGGATAAGGTTGAAAGAGAACCCTGAAGAAGTTGATCTATTGTCATTGCGAGTAAACTCTCGTATTCACAAACGAAGCAATCTCATATTAAGTAACTCTCCAATCCTTACTTTTCCTCTCTTTCAAATGGAGAGGATTAAACCTGTCCTGAGCGAAGTCGAAGGAGTGAGGGTGATACACACCCCGTCTGCTTTCCTTCACTTACATTCAGGACAGGCTCCGACACCCCTCTCAATAGGGGATGAGATTGCC
>Ga0209977_10001136_pt1 | contig 11434 bp, 10 predicted proteins | sample SumtaG_2_FD_183113 | JGI IMG/M metagenome (GOLD analysis project Ga0209977, IMG submission 183113) | Deep subsurface microbial communities from Indian Ocean to uncover new lineages of life (NeLLi) - Sumatra_00607 metaG (SPAdes) (version 2) | ecosystem: Environmental > Aquatic > Marine > Oceanic... | reverse complement strand
CCTGGGCGAGCGCATGTTCTTCTGAGTTTCGAAGAAATCTATCGGGTCCTCGATTGCGTACAATCGGAAGTGGATTACGTCCAAGTCTCTGGTTTCCAGTCGGATCTCTGTTTCCTCCCCGGGTGAGTATATCCGGGAGGTTGAGAGGTGAATGTAGGGGTGGGCAAAAAGCCCTCCCGTTAAGGTGGCAAGCAAAGCAAGAACTTTCACGATACCCTCCTTTCTGGGCAGTGGCAATATCTTTTCAAATTATCCAATCTTAGTTAAGACTCGGGCCTTCGGCCCTCGTCTTCTGAAGCCTCCCGGAAACTGGAGCCTCCGAGAAACGTTCAGTCAGTCCAGTATCTTGAACCTGTAGAACCCGGCAAAGGCTGGATTCGCCTCATCCGGCCGCCAGGTCCCCTCGTCAAGTGACATAAGCGTCTCAAACTTAACCAATCTCATCTCCCCCGCCTTCTCTTCACCAGAATACTCATAATCCCCTGGCCCGGTGTGGTAAAGCAAGTGGGGTTCACCCTTGATCTGCAGGTAGATCATCACGTGCGAGGACTTGTCTTTTGGCGTGAAGAACAACAAATCCCCTGCCAGCACACCATCGTCTAACCGTCTCGTGAGCTTTACCGTATGGTAATTCATAAGATGCGGAACGTCGGCAAAGTTGCCCAGCTTGCCCCTCTCGCGGTCGCCCGGCTCATACGGACCGTCGGCCAGGCGAAAGATCTCTGTCCCGATGTAAGGAACCTTCGGGTAGTGAAACGCCGCGATCTCCGGGATCGAGGGGTCTAAGAGCTCGCCGAACTGCGCGCGCCAATCCTCGTCATGGGACTTGAGTGCCTCCCTGTATGAATACAGAACAAGGCCCGCGCAGTCTCTGACGTCATCTCGCGGGTTAAGGTGTCTTGATAGCGCTATGGTTACAAACCATCGGCGGAAGTTGTGGCGGTCGGCTGATGTTTTAAGCTCTGCCGCGTCAGGGAAGCCGTCTCTGTCCGCATCCACGGCTTGATGTGGGGTTGCTCCCACGATAAAGAGAAATATCAAGGTATACATTGTTTTCTCCTCCTCAATTGTTAGAATCTGTACCGTTATTTGACGCTACAAGCGACCCAAAAGGTTTGCTCTTCGGTTTGGCAGTGCAGTATAGAGCGGTTGGGCTTTATTGTCAAGTAACTCCAGTTCGCCAATAAAGGTGAACCGGGTCTTGTGGCCCGGCTGTAAGCCGACGAGTGGATTCGAACCACCGGCCTACGCTTTACGAAAGCGTTGCTCTACCGCTGAGCTACGTCGGCAAAGTTCCTAGCAACTCCAATTTTAGGCTGACTCAGTTTCTTGTCAACATTGGACACGAGCAATGCTTTGACACTCCGTTTCCTCTCACTATCTTACGAGGACAGCTTTCCTTGTGATCGTTAAGTCAGCACTTTCCAACCGCACGAAGTAGACGCCGGAGGGGAGGGTAGAGGGAAAGTCAACCTTGCCTGAGCCTTGGACGGCCATCCGCTCGATGCGGCGGCCTGCCGCGTCGTAGAGAGTGAGGGTGCCTTGCTGGCCTTGAGGGATCGAGTAGCTAACGCAAAGGGGATCGGTGAAGGAGCGCACCTGGAGGGTGATGGCGTCGGGGTGTGTTACGGGCTCGGTGATGCCTGTGTAGATGAGGAATTTAGAGAGCGCGTCGTCCTCGTCCGACTCGTCAGGTTCCATCACGGTGCGGATGGTGAGGATGTAGGAGCTGGAGCGGTTTGGAGTGAATTCGGCGAAGGAGGCGATGTCCTCGGTGTCTCCCTCAAGCGACCAGGGCAGGGAGTCGTAGTAGACCTGAGTTTCTCCGTCCCAAATCTCTGCGATTACTGAGAACTCTGCGTTCTCTCTGCCGAAGTTCTTTATGCGTGCTTCGGGTGTGTAAGGATGGCCCTCTCTCAGGGAGTCGCCGGAAATTATCTCCTTCACCCCAACGTCGTAGTCAGCGTAGCCGGTAAGGCGCACATCATCCCAGTAAATCTTCTGGCCATACCGAGGGGGTACATAAGCGCCTAATCCCATCAGAAGAAAGCTATCTACAGTAGCATTTGTTGGGATACCCCCTGCTTCTAAATCTCCCCGGATATTCCTGGTTAATGGATACCACGATGTGTCATCAGGGAAATAGAAAAAATCGAGCATTTTGTTTGGGGGAAAAACTATCGGCGTGACACCTTCTCGTACCAAGAAATAACCTGCAATCCAGTATGGATTCTTCCCTGCGTCTAGATAAAATGCGATCCAACAAGCTTGTGCACGAGCTGGAAGCAGAGATAGGGGGAAGACGGCATAATTCAGCGTCAGGCTGTCGAGATCGGAAACTGTCTTGCGGCAACAAAACCCCTGGATCACTATCGCTGAATCATAATAAATGCTCGAGTAGTCGCCTGTACGGTTATCGCATGATCCTGAAAAACCGCCCTTCAAGGCTTTTTCTGCATCGTGGCGGTTTGCGATCGCCGAGTCCGGTCTCCCGTCATTCCTTCCAGTATATGTCTGCCACACATCGCTGTCTTTCTCGAAGCCCGCGTCCTTGATAAGGTTCACCGTCTCAAGGGCGAACAGCACCAACGGCAAGGATGTCAAAAACACAAATCGTTTCATAACGAACCTCCTTTAAGTAAATTTATATTACCCTATTCTGAACCTCTTGTCAAGTAAAGGAGGGGGGAGCCTAAACTCCCCCTCAACGTCTCACAGCTCGTTCACTTTATAAGCACCATCTTTTTAGAAGCCTGGTAATCTCCAGCAGTGAAGCGCACGAAGTAAACACCGGATGCGCAGCGGCGGTTGATGTCATCCTTGCCTGTCCACTGTAAGGTATGCACACCCGGCGGAACCTCTTCGTCTACAAGCCTGGAGACCAGTCGCCCAACCACGTCATAAACCTTCAGACTAACGTGTGTGGCATAGGGCAGGGAGTAGCAAATCGTAGCCGCATCGCTGAAGGGATTGGGGAAGGGCTGATACAGGCAGAAGGGTATCTGCACCGGCCCTGCACTCTGCGGGCCGCCCGTAGACATGAAGAACCCCTCAGAGCTGCGGCGGCGCACTATCACACGGCTCACCGGCACGAAACCAAACTGCGATAGTCGCCTTATTGCCAGGTTCAAGGTGTCGGTGCCTGAAGAAACGTCCTGCTCGTACCACGAAAAGCTGTTGCCAGGTATCTGGATAGTGTCCACGGTCGAACCCACCGTAACCTGAAGCTGGGTGGTACTGTCACACTCGGTGTAAAACTCAACTATCACCGCGTAGTCCTCACGGGAGTTAAGGTGCGGGAAGCGGTAGATGAGGCTGTCAGCCGCAGTGTCCACGTCCACCGAGGTGTAGTGAATGCAGGTGTCGCATAGGATGGTTGATGGTGAACCGGAGAGCAAAGTCCCCACGAAGTCGTTTCCAACCCCGTGGGGACGTGCTTAGCCCCCCAGTTTTTTCTTGTTCTCAGCTTATGTTGAGCCCCTCCTCTATATCAGTCCATCTGAGCAGATCGAGTATGTTGAAGCGTCCGTCGTGATGCCAGGTGAGTGAAGGAGCGGTCATCTTGCCCAGAGGGCAGATGCGATCTGCCCCTAGTTGGCCCATCTTATTCGCCAGGGAGAAGAACCTTTCTTGTGGCAGAGCTGCGCCTACCGTCTGCAGGTAGCCCTTTATGGGTTCGATCAATCCAACCACTTCTGATACGTCTTTCACCGGCTTGATGCGGATGGTTCGATTCAGACACGACGGCACGAATGCCGGATCGCTCTCGTAGATAACGGTCCAGTCCGTACCCCGTGAGCTCGCATGAAGTGCTACACCTTGGTCTTCAAACTCCCGGAACTCGTATGAGCCACGTAGCTGGTTGATATGTGCCGATTCGTCAGGCGAGATCCTCCCGCGAGGGATCTTTTGGTTAAAGGCCTCCATCTGGTGAGCCAACAGCCTCGCAAACTCCTTGGGCGTGGTCTCTGCGCCTTCTTCGGTGTAGAAGACGTGAGGGGAGAGGCAACCCTGCTGGTCAAAGACCGACACGTCCACGGCCGCCCGGGCTGCTGTCTCTTTGACGCGGTCTGCTGCTAGATGCTCGCGGCCTATGACCCCGAAGCTGAGCTTATGCCCGTAGGCGATGAAGCGGGTTCGGGAAGGAACCCGCTTTCTGACTTCATTCACCGAATGTTCAGCGCCGTAGACGATCACGGCATCCGAGGAGCCAAAGGCTATCTTTTCGATCTCCTCGTCTCCGCCTTTCCAGCAAACCATGGCAACAGAGCGAGCCAGTTCAGGATCTACCTCAGCCAGCGATTGGGCAAATAGGACGGCGAACAACGGCTCCTCAGAGGCGGATTTGCCAAGGATGGCCGATTTCATGAGCAGTGCATAGACGATGTTTGCCACAGGCAGCCCTGGGACGTTGCCCGCAAACACGGTGGTCGTGAGGCGAGGCCCATACGCCTTGCACATCCCATCGCTATTCGGTCGCGGTCGAAACTGATCCAGAAACCGTGGATCGCCTAACTCGTCTTTAAGAAGGAGCCTCAGGTTTTCTCCATTGAACATAGAGATGATCCCATCCAGGGTTTGGGTGACCATCGGTCCCGAGTAGCCTGTGATTAGGGGCAGCAGCGCCTCGGCTTGTTGCCGCAGGGGGTAATCGGTATCGCTCCAAAGGTCCATAACCTTGTCTATGGCCTTGATAACGTCATAAACCGAGAGATGGGATAGATACCCTTCTCGCGCCTGGTTGAGGCGCGAGATGACTTCAGACAGCAAAGACGGTGTGAGCACGGGCGAATGCATCGTAACTCGATCCTTGCCTGTTCCGAACTCAAGGGTTACGAACTCTCCGATGTCAGCCTCATCAAAGCCGGGCAGGAAGAACGCTGGGATTGATGTTTCTGTCATCTTGCTGGCTACTTCATTTTTTGGGCGCTGATCAGCTCGTCATAGGCAACGGAACAACCGCGGGACTCAGAGCCTGCTGCTCTGCCGACGCATTCAAAACCTCTCCCGATCGCGTAGCCGAGGTCGTCGGTTTGTACAGCCTGGACAGTGTTTATATTGCCAAGGGAATAGTGTCGCAGGAGTCCGGTTTCACCCTTTGGCAATGGCTCCAGGGTATCGGGATCAACAACAAGGGTTCTTGTCCAGGCTGGATTGGCCTTGTAGCGCGGTTCTTTCAAACCCTTCACAAGGTTGCGCAATACGTTATCAGGGAAGACCGCCTGGACCTCGGTCATGCCGTAGTTGTTTAACATGTACTCCGGTGGGACACCCGTAACCTCTTGCGCCAGTTTGACGAACTCTTCTCTGGTCAATTCCCTTGATTTGCCTTTGTAGCCTGCACCATCAATGAAACGGCTGCCGGAAGGTAGGTTGAAGGAAATGCCCTTTTCACGGCAATAGTCAAAGAAGTGGACATACGCAAATGTCGTGCCCACGATAATCACCGGCTCGCCATCTTCTTCTGCCTGCTTCAACCTCGCGGCAAGGCCCTGAAAATCGAGCCCCTCAGGACCGACGAAGTATTCCGGTTCACCGATATGGTGGCCTTCTATGACTTTGCCTATCCCATATGTTGCTGTGGCAGTGGCGGGTAGTTTATCCATAGGGGGTGCGAGCAGCAAGGCATGGAGGTTCTTCTCCCCGGAGGGGTAAAAGAACCCTTCTATGGATTCGAGATAGGATAGATCCAGCAATCGAACGCCCATCTCATCCATATGTACCTTAGACCGCCTGGTCTGATCCCTTGTCCCACTGCTCTCCAGGATTCTCACCGCTTGTTCAGGGGGGAAGGTGCATAGATCGACTTCCTTGAAAGCATCTGTGGGAACTGCAAGAATCTCGGTCCAGGAGCGGATGTCTCCGGGCGCAACACCGCGTTTCTGGCAGTATTTTCGATAGGGCGTATTCTCATTGTATTGATACTCGAACAGACGAAGAGCCAGTTCATTGAACCTCTCATCGGTGCCTGGTTGATCAACGCCGCCCTTTATGAAGGCGGTGATGTCTCGCTCCAGATCGCGGACAAAGTCCGAATCTATTGCATACTTGTTTGTTTTTTTTGTGGTTTTCGGCATTTGTTCCTCCTTCTTAATACTTGATACTTTAATGTATCAAGCACTTTCGGCTAACGTTTTCAGGCTTTTAGAAGCGGCAACACCTGCGTTAGTCTTTGCTGAAACACCCGCTGTGGGCGAAGCAGTTCTTTATCTCCAAAGAACGACTCTTTTTGTTCATTGATTGATTATAATCAAAAAATTGCATATGTCAAGTGAACATTTAGGTCATTTTCCAATATAGGAATGGATAGCCAATAAGACTACAGATGGTTCCATTTAGTTGGTTCCTTTAGATAAATGTAATAAAATAATATTATTTAGGGATGTTCGGGCATTAATAGGATGAGTTAATCAAATGGACTTGACAAAGGAAAGAAAAACAGTAATATGTCCAAAGATTCCCCGCTTACAAGTATGGGTAGTGTGGGCATAGAGAAGTGTAATGCTTGCTGTGACTGAATCAGGCTTAAAACCAGATTCGATGCAAGCAAGAGACTCGCTTCTCTTGCGCGAGGAAACCCTTAAATCGCTGAAAGGAGAACAAAAATGATAGAGAAAACCAAATTCAAACTCTGGTACGACGAGGAAAACGGGGTGATACGCACAGTTATCTTTGAGACGTTAGACGCGGAGGCTTCCTCCAGCTTATTCGATTCTATCAGGGAGAATTTTGAACCCGAGAAACAACGCTACTTCCTCGCCGACATGACGTCTGAGAAGGCTCAGACTCTCCACGATAAGGAGACCCGCAGGACGTTGCGCGAAAAGATGCCCCTGATCAATTGGGGTAAGATAGCGATCCTGGGGGCGAACCCCGGAGTCCGGATGCTTACCAAAATCGTAATGACAGCGGTAGGAAAAGCGAGGGATGCCAAGTTCTTCGACAAGGAAGAAGAAGCCCTTGCCTGGTTGAAAGCCGAAAAGGAAAAGGAAAAAGAGAAGGAATCAAAGTGATTAGCCTCATTGTGAAGGAGTGAAGTATGGCTAAAACGAAAGGGATAGCTGATCTGGAAAGCCGAATTGCAATGATGGAAGAGACTCTTTCAGTGGCGGCGTGCGGCGATTTCGGGGTCCAGATTGAGATCGATATAGAGAAGGCAGACGCCCTTACTGCAATAGAAACCGGGATAAATCTCCTGATCTCCGACATGGGCGACGAGGTCCACGAGAGCACGAAGAAGGCCGAAGAGCTTGAGGAAAAACTGGCCCTTATCGGGCAGCAGCGCAAGGCGATTGAAGAGCTTTCAACACCCATCATCAAGATATGGGATCGGGTGCTGGTTCTGCCCCTTATCGGTACCCTTGATACCCGGCGCTCGCAGAGACTCACAGAGGCCCTCTTGACTGATATCGCTACCACCCAGATCAGGGTAGCCATCCTTGACATCACCGGCGTTGCCACCGTTGATTCGGCTGTTGCCAATCACCTGATGAAGACCGTTGCCTCTGTGCAGCTTCTGGGTGCTTCCTGTGTTATCACCGGCATACGGCCGGAGGTCGCCCAGACCATCGTGCATCTGGGGGTGGATCTCTCAGGGGTAGAGACACTCTCTACCCTGGCTGAAGGTTTGAAGTGGGCCTTTGGGCGTCTGAACATAAGGATGGTAGAAGAGCGGAAAGCCTAGCCATGCTAGAGAACACCTCTATTCCTATCCTTAAGCTGAAGGATTTCCTGCTCGTCTCAATCCAGATCGACCTGCACGACCGGATAGCCCAGCAGCTTCAGCAAGATATCCTCGAGCGCATCTCCCAGACTCAGGCCAAGGGCGTACTCATTGATATCTCAGCCCTTGAGATGGTTGATTCCTTCATGGGGCGCACCCTTGCGGACACAGCCAGGATGGCCTCTACACTTGACTCCGAGATCGTGATCGTGGGTATGCAGCCCGCGGTTGCCATCACATTGGTGGAGTTGGGGCTTCCCTTAGGTGGTGTAAAGACAGCAATAAACCTTGACGAAGGCTACGAACTCCTGCAGGAGAGCCTGAAGGAGAAGGCCTCAGAGAAGCAAGGTCTCGAGGAGGAAAGCGAAGAAGAGGAAGCGGATGATAGTGGTTCCGATTAAAGAGGAATCTGACATCGTCCACGCACGTGCCGCAGCAAAAGATGTGGCTCGAAAGTTAGGTTTCGGGCTTGTTGATCAGACCCGGATCAGCACCGCGGTATCTGAGCTGGCCCGAAACATCTACCTCTACGCAGGCGAAGGAGAAGTTCACATAGAAGAACACCCCGATTCTCACCGCGGGATTCGCGTAACCTTCATCGATAATGGTCCGGGAATAGATGATGTGGAACTGGCTCTAAAGGACGGCTGGTCCTCAACGAAAGCCATGGGGAAAGGATTGCCCGGTGCAAAAAGGCTTACTGACCATATGGAGATCAATACCCAACCAGGTCATGGAACCACCGTCACAATAGAGAAATGGCTGGCGCAATGAACGATACAGCTAAACTAAGGATAAAAAAACTTAAAGGATAACCCCAAGATTGACGGCGACGGTTTTTATAAACTGTTGGACTTAGTAATTAGCTATAATCCCCTAACCAGGCTTATCTATCTCTCTGGACCAACACCCATTAGAATCTCAAACATATACACTTCATCCCCCCATAATCGAAGCCCACAGTTCTATCGCTTGTATCCAGACAATCAATGATGTTGATGTGTCTGATCGCTAAAGGAGCCGCTAAGCGGAGGGGTTGTCCACTTGACTTCCTCTGCCAAAGCAGATAGTATGCATCCAAGGAGGGATAACGTGAAACCAGGATTTGGGTAAACGATGAGGTGGTTGGTGTTGATCTAGGGGAAGAGACCTTTTCCGAGCTCCCCGATCCTTCCAAGATCATAACCGTTAAGATTAACTCTCAGCATACGGATAAGTTAAAGCGGTTCCCGAACCTGCTGGCGGTATCTGTCTGCGATGGCATGTCGCCCGGGGGGCCGGTATTGCCTCTTGACATACAGGAATAGACGGATAGAGTTCGCTATGCGCAAGGGAATAATATGGGCAGTTCTTTTTCTCACGGAGTTCCTTTTTGCCGTCGAGACCGGAATGGTTGCAGGGTTCGTGCGCGAAGCCTCCTCAGGCGAGTTCCTGAGCTACGTTAGCGTTTATCTTGCCGATAAAAGCATGGGCACCGCCACCAACAAGCAGGGCTACTACGTGCTTTCACGTGTACCCGAGGGCAAGCACACCTTGATCGTTTCGATGATAGGTTATCGGGAGGAACGCTTAGGGATAGACGTCAGAGCCGATAAGAGGCTGCGCCGCGACTTCTACCTTAAGCCCCAGCCACTGGGTATGGAACCGGTCGAGGTAACAGCGGAGCGGGCCCGCTTCGAGCACGAGGTGGACGTGGGGGTGAAGCGTATGGACTTTACCGAGATGAGGCAGATACCCGGTTTCGTGGAGCAGGATCTTTTTCGCTCGCTTGCGATGCTGCCCGGGGTCGTTTCAGTCTCCGATTTCACCTCCGCCCTCTATATTCGCGGGGGAACCATGGATCAGAACCTCATCCTTCTCGACGGGGTAACCGTGTACAATCCATATCACCTTATGGGATTCTTTTCCACTTTCATCCTCGAATCCCTCAAAGGGGCTGAGCTTTATACTGGCGGATACCCGGCCCGGTACGGCGGAGCGATTTCCTCGGTGCTTGACGTGGAGATGAAGGCGGGCAACAGCGAACGGATAGCCGGTTATGGAGAGATCGGGCTTTTGACCTCCAAGCTTGTCGTGGAGGGGCCGCTTCCCTGGGGTGCCCAAGGTTCCTGGCTTGTTGCAGGTCGCAGGACATACATTGATGCCATCACCTGGGTCATGGATAAGATCATCAAACCGGAGGTTTACCTGCCATACCACTTCTACGATCTTCAGGCCAAGGTGAACTGGGATGCAAGCGAACGATCCCGGTTTACCGTCTCTGGATTTTTTGGTGATGATGTGCTGTCATTGAAAGGGGCTGAAGAGGAAGGGTATGAGGAGGAGGAGGAGGAGGAGGAAGGGGTAACGGATTTGGACTTCCGCTGGGGAAACGGAACCCTTGGTTTGCGTTGGCGTTATCTGTTCACGCCTCAGCTTTTCTCCGTTCTCGGATTCAATGCCACTCGTTACCGGGTTGACAGCAAGGTAGTTGAGAGAAACGGTGAGGAGTATTATTATGGGCTTCGCAGCGGTATCGGCGAGTTGGGGTTGCAGTGGGGACTCAGCTGGTTCACCGCACCAGAACATGTTTTAGAGTTCGGATTGGAGGGCAAGGTTATTGAGACCTCTAGTATTCAAGAGGAGACGGATACCGTGTTCTATGATCTGCGTGACACCTTCTGGCTTGCCGCTGCGTACGTGCAGGATAAGTGGGAACCTACCCCTTTCTGGGTCATAGAAACCGGCATGAGAGGTGAGTACTTCTCTAAAGGAGATTACTGGAGGGCTTCTCCCCGCTTAGGCATAAAGCGCCGGATCACTGCCGACTGGGCGATAAAGGCCGGAGCAGGGCTTTACTATCAATACCTCTACGTCCCTTTCCCCCGCGATGAGATGATGCTTAAGATCCCTGTCCAGTTCGTCCAGCAGTGGATGCCGGCCGACGAGAACCATCCCCCGCTTCACTCTACACTCGCTACCTTGGGCACAGAGCACCTCTTTCCAAAGGATATGAGTCTTTCGTTGGAGGTCTACTTTAAGGATATACGAAATATACGCGAGGCCATCTGGTTTGGAGGGGAAGGAATCACCACAGACACCGGTGACATCTCCATGGGGCAAGGCTACTCTTACGGTGGAGAGCTACTCCTCAAGTCCGGTTCTTCATGGTTGGGCTATGCTTACTCAGTCACCAAGTATCGGTTTGAAGAGGGCGATTGGTTCTATCCTCTACACGACTCGCGGCACAATGTGAATTTCTCGTTCGCGTTGCCTCTGGGCAAGGGCTGGAACTTTACCACAGCGTGGGTGTTCGGTTCGGGTTTTCCCTTCACAGCACAGATAGGCTGGTATCAGCACGTGGATGAGGATGGAGATATCGAATCGCTGCCCATCTCGGGCAGACGGGGCGAGGTTCGTTACCCGCCCTATCACCGCCTCGATGCAGGCTTCACGAAATCCTTCAAGCTCTTCAAACGCTTTGACGCTGAGTTCTACATCCAGGTGCTCAACGTCTACGCCCGCAGAAACGTTTTGTTCTACGACTACGAGATCGACAAAAACGGCATCACCCAAAGGGAAGCAGTGCCGATGCTGCCCGTCCCCATACCCAGCTTTGGAATAAGGGCCAGGTTGTGATGAAGTTCCGTAAATTCTTTATGTTATCGGCTCTCCTTACGATCTTCTCCCTTTCTTGTGGGGTGACCCCTGAAGAGTACGAAGGGGAACCCA
>Ga0209977_10001135_pt1 | contig 11436 bp, 7 predicted proteins | sample SumtaG_2_FD_183113 | JGI IMG/M metagenome (GOLD analysis project Ga0209977, IMG submission 183113) | Deep subsurface microbial communities from Indian Ocean to uncover new lineages of life (NeLLi) - Sumatra_00607 metaG (SPAdes) (version 2) | ecosystem: Environmental > Aquatic > Marine > Oceanic... | reverse complement strand
TTAAACAAATAAATTTACATAACCTTATAATGAAGAACCCAGCCTCACTAAAAGATGTCCATTCAAGAAGTTGTGATTGTGGGTAGTGGACCCTCTGGTCTTACAGCGGCCCTGTATTGTGCTCGATCCAATCTCAATCCTACAGTCTACGAAGGAGATTTGCCGGGCGGTCAACTCACCACAACCACCGAAGTGGAAAACTTCCCAGGTTTTGTAGAAGGCGTAACCGGATCGGATTTGGTAGACACGATTCGTTCACAGGCTAAAAAGTTTGGGGCAAGCTGCGAATATGGTATCGTCGATGCCATCACACCAACTTCCTCGGGCCTTTTCGAATTACAAATCAACGATGCTAAAGTACTCTCAAAATCAGTAATCATCGCCACCGGAGCCCGTCCGCGTAAACTGGGATTGCCTTCTGAAGAGAAATATTGGTCTAAAGGAGTTACGAGTTGTGCCACCTGCGACGGCTTTTTCTATCGCGGGAGGGAGGTTTGTGTGATTGGTGGTGGGGATTCTGCTATGGAAGAGGCTATTTTCCTTACTCGATTCTGCCCCAAGGTCTATATCATACACCGCAGGAATACACTTCGAGCTTCCGCAGTGATGGCGGACCGGGCGAAAAACAACCCCAAGATCGAATTCATCTACAACAAAAAAGTTGCAGAGATTCTTGGAGATGACACTCTTAAAGGTTTGCAAGTGACCGGAGTTGAATTGCAAGATGTGGAAACGGGTGAGAGTGAGAAAATGGATATCGGTGGAGTTTTCTTGGGTATCGGTCACATACCCAATACGGAAATCCTAAAAGATTTGGTGACTCGAGATCAACAAGGTTATGTGGTAACTCGACCAGATTCTACCAGTACAGATCTCAAGGGGTTGTTTGTGTGTGGTGATGCGCAAGATAGTGTGTATCGCCAAGCCATTACAGCCGCAGGTACAGGATGTATGGCTGCTTTAGAAGCTGAAAGATATTTGGAGAGTTTGTAATTTCATATATCCGAAACCACAAAAATAAATATGAATTTATTTCTACGGAATAAGATATCAAAAAATCACATATTTAAGATGGCCACTACGTTGTGTTACAGTTCCTCCTCTTTTGACCGGCCCACTTATAGTCTCTCAAAACAAAAGGGAGATGACAGTATCATCGAAGAACTCAAAGATCTCCCTCTGAATACCGAGCTGAGACAACGGGCTCAATGTGTATATCAAAAACTTAAGCCTAAAACGCACCGAGGGAATAGACGCAAACAAATGTTGTTTTATTGTATTTATGTCGCTGCTCTAGAATTACGTGATGAAAGTGATGATCCTGAAAATGTAGAAGATCCCATTCCAGCGAAATATGGTAAGATGTTAGGTCTAAGTCACGGAGCCATTCGAAAAAGTATGTCCATGTTTTCCGAGACACAAACGGGTTACCGACCCAAAACCGGCAACTCAAATCCCTTGGGTATGATAAAGGATTATTGTGTAGACAACCGTATCACAGTGGAGATGGTAGAACCCATCAAAGCTCTAGGACGTGAAATTCTAGAAAAGGATCCAGAACTGAAAGAAGAATACCCACAGACAGTTGCAGCTGGTCTCATACGATATTACATCACTATATCGGGTGGAGAATTGGACAGCGAATCTTTTGCCAAAAATGTAAATCTTTCTCAAGCCACTATCAACGCCATGTATAATCGTATAGCAAAAATCGACAATTCAGAGTAAATGCAATCTTCAATATATTGTAAAGCCATACAATATACCACAGGAGTTAATTTTCTCCTGAGTAACAAAGCGGCGAGTTGATCATCATGAGACACGACGGTGATGGAAGTGTTGATGATAAAAATCATTGCAAATATTATTCTGAAGAGACTGTAGAACAAATACAATTTGTCTATATAATTTCTTTAGTGATTTGGTTGTTGATCATATGTGTTTTTCAACTCTATCGGAGTGATTTGGTGGGTTGGGTGATTTTGGCCATACCACCCATCATATTTTTAGCTGGGTATTCCAACAGTTATTATCTCTGTGAAGATGTGGAACGAGAAAATTTCCAATCCAACTACTTCGGAGTGGGTTTGTTGCTGATATTACCCCTACTTACATGGGTCAATACAGATTACAAAGGAGATCGCAAAAAGTTTACTAGAGTTTTGGTGTTAGCGGTAATCATTGTGATGTTATCACTTTTGGACGTTTGGGTACGCAAAGACTATCTTTCAGTGTGCAAGCACGTCAAATCTAGTTTACAAACCATTGCTTTGGTGCTGTTGATATTTGCTTTTTACACCTATTATATTGAGAATCCAGAAGGTATATTAATCAAATACAAATAAGAGTCTAAAACTTTAGATAAATGTGTTGGTAGAAATTACAATTTGTTCTAAACGAAGTCGGTGGAAACCTCCATCCTAACGCTGATTGCGATCGAGTAATGGTAAATACTTGCTACCCCACCTACATTTTCGGTCAGAATAAAAGACACGGGCAGGTACTTTAGAGCAAAATATAAATTGTGTTGACAGAAATATTGATGAATTATAATCGCGATCAAAAATTCGAAGATCACAAATTTTTCCTAGCCTTAAACGTAATTTAAGAGAAACCCATCTTAAATCACTCTATCTTAAAAATTTGGAAAACTTCTGCAAATGGAGAAAAATAAGAAAAGTTATAAGAAAAGAAAAATATGTAGAACATTAGCTCCCAAATCTCCAAATAGAAACTGTTTTGATGCACCTCTTCCAAAGAAACCCCCTATATCTATAAGGAATGTAAGTTCTACAGGAAAAAAATCACAAACATCATTTACGAGCACAAATTATTATGGGTTGTCGGATATTCAAAGTGAAGACGTGCTTTTGGAAGATGTACCGGATACCATTTCTGTTTCTTATGTCAACGACTTCAATTTAATAAAAGTCCACGAAACTATACTTCGTAAATTACGAGCAGAAACAAACAAAATACCAAAATTGAAATTGCAATTGAAAAGAGAACTCAGTGTCATACAAAGCCCCCAAACCATCATTGAAAGAAATAAGAGCATTCGGAAAATAAAAAAGATCCAAAACGAAATTAAAGTCATACGACAAGAAAGTAGAATTCGTGACTATTTAGAAAAAGCCAAACCGTATATCGAGGAATATAAACGCCTGGTGCCCCAGAAAAGAAAGATTGATTTTACCAGTAAGAAAGAAAAAGTGTTGGATGAAGAGGAAGAGAAAGATCCGAAATATAGACGAAAGATTCTTCTTGTAGATCGCTACCTACGAATCGCCAAGAATTATATCAAAGTCAATGTGGAACAAAAGAAACGAAATGTGAATAAATGTGTATGTGGATTTGATCTTACGGATATCCCTATAGACAATTTCGGGACGCAGATTTGCCCCGAATGTGAAACGGAGAGATATATCGTTGGATTCAATCTTCACAAAACAGACACACTAGCCACTAGAAACGATTATAGTGATCGTGATAATTTTGAAAAGGCTCTTATGCGTTATCAAGGAAAACAAGTCGACAAAATCCCCGATGGTTTATTCAATGATTTGGACAAATATTTCTCTTCCAGAGGTAAACCCGGTTCAGATGAAATTAAATCGCGCAGTATAGATTCAAGAGGTCGAAAACGTGGTACGAATCTCGCTATGTTGTACAAAGCCCTGTTAGATACGGGGTATTCTTCTCTATATGAAGATGCAAATCTTATTGCACATCGATATTGGGGTTGGAAATTGCCAGATGTAACTCATCTCGAAAGTATTATTATGGAAGACTATGAGAAAACACAGCGTATCTATAATATGCTGCAAAAGCAACGTAGTTCCAGTTTGGGAACCCAATTTCGTCTTTTCAAACATCTTGAACTTCGGGGCTATCCTTGTAGTATAGGCGATTTCAAAGTAGTAAAGATGCGTGAGAGTATAGAACGTCACAATGAAATGTGGAAAGAAATGTGTGATGGATGTGATGACCCTGAAATTTATTTCATACCAACCATATAAATCTATGTTGATCGTATTGTAAGAATCGTATATATAACTTTAATTTGATAAAATTTAAAGAAATTTTATATGTATATGTGTCGATAAAAATTGTATTTCTACTAACATAAAACCGCGGGTATGTGGACGTGCCCTTACAAAAATTGTAAACCCCGAACCAAATGTTGTGAAACTCTTGATGATTTATGCGAACACATTTTATCTGTAAAATCGGATTTCTATATACAAGGTCACACTATACCACCATCGTCTTCTAAGAAAGCCTACGTCGAAAAATTAACTTGTGAGTACTGTGGAAAAATTATTATATCCAGAGATTGGAGCGAAACACAGAAACATCTTCAAGGTATCGAATATAAGGATGGCCTCCCGAAACTAAAAGAGATTCCAAGACTAAAAGAGTCTCTCAAGAGAAAAATCCTGTTTCATACTCGGATTTGTGATGGGTTTCGAAATTGGTTTGATATAGCTCAAATAAAACAAAGTATTGTAAGAATTGAAGAGACACAGAATGAGATCTTATGTCTTTTAAGAGGAGTGTTATACGCACCACCTCATGGCTTAGAATATCAAAAAAGTTTAGACGATTTTGAACAAAGAATTGAACAAAATCAAGACAAAGGGGGATAAACGTTTCATCTTTTTGACTAATATCTCAGATTAACTCTCGTAATTATATTTATATATATAAATGGAATTTGATTACAAGACTTTACTTCCAGAACTAAGAGATAAGATTGCTTTGGAATCGAATTACAAAGACCTAATCAATCTCTGTAAAACTTCAAGGGAGGACTTTTGAGGGATATGTGGACGCAATGGATTTTGGAAGGAAAAAACTTATCGTGATTTTGGAGATCTCTATGATATAGAGGAATTTGAAGGGAATTGGTGGGATACGTATCAATATTACCGGAGTGTCTTTACTTTAGATCTTATCAAGACAATCAAAAACCAAGAACCTCTTTTAGCAGAAGGATTATTAAGGATCAATGAGGAAAGAGGATTTCTGATCGTAGATGAAACCGACGAAAGAGGCAATACTGCTCTTGTGTTGGCTTCTAGCGCGGGTTACACCGCTATCGTAGAGATGCTGTTAAAAGCTGGGGCTGATCCCAATTTTGCGAATAAAGGCGGAAGGACAGCTCTTATGCGGGCTTCTTTGTGGGGTCATACAGATATCGTAAGGATGTTGTTAAATGCCGGGGCAAAGCCCGATCTTATGGAAAAAAACGGAGGGACAGCTCTTATAGCGGCTTCTGGTGAGGGTTATACAGATATCGTAGAAATGCTTTTAAAAGCTGGGGCTGATCCCAATCTTCAAAATGAAGACGGATGGACGGCTCTTATGGAGGCCGCTTATTGGGGACGTACGAATATCGTAAAGATGTTGTTAAATGCCAGAGCAGATCCCAATCTTGCGGATGGAGACGGAAATACAGCTCTTATGGAGGCTTCTGAAAGGGGTAACGCCGATATCGTAATGATGTTGTTAAATGCCAAAGCAAATCCCGATCTTGCGGGAGATGGTGGAGAAACAGCTCTTATGGTGGCTTCTTTTCAGGATCACACCGATATCGTAGAGATGTTGTTAGATGCCGGGGCAAATCCCGATCTTGCAAATAAATACGGAGCTACAGCTCTTATGGTGGCTTCCGATGAAGGTCATACCGATATCGTGGAGATATTAGAATCTGTTAAAACTCCAGTTCCATCAGGGGGTTTCTTTGGAAGATTGAGGAGCGGAGCTGATAGAACTTTGAGATACATTTTTGATGTGAATACAGAAGAAGATGTTGTTGGTGGAGCTGGATTCGAACCGCTCGACTATTCGTCTGAGTTAATCTGAAATTACCCTTTAATCTAAAACTCATTAATATCTATAACAGATATTATAATTACAACAGAACTGGGAAACCTTCTCTTTCTATATTACCTTCGTACACACTTCGACGTTTCAAAACGGAATTTATTGTCCCGTGAGTGAGTATTTTTCCTCGAGAGGATTTGTATCCTTGCGAGTTTAGCTCGGCAATAATGTGACAGATCTTCATTCCGGAATCGTTTGAAGTTTATATTTGATTTGGGATATATTGACACTTTACACTTAGAATTAAGTGTAAACACACAAAAATAAATTAAAATTATACGAATTGCATATAAACCTATTTAAAAATCATTTTAAGTTTCTCGAAGAATGATTTAAAAAATAATCTTATATCCAAAGGGCAAAAATGATCAAGACTATTATCAACAGGGACGGCACTAAAGCGAAATTCGAACTCTGGAGAGTAGAAACTGCTATAGAAAAGGCCCTGCACTCTTGTACTGGTAAAGACGGACGTCTTACTGACGAAATTAACTCTGGAAACACTTTTCCAGCTTTGAGTAAGGATTTGGCTCAAGATGTGTATTCAGAACTAAAAAACGCTATGAATGGTCGAGTTATCACAGTTGAAATCGTACAAGATCACGTGGAACGAGTACTTATGGAGAGAGGCTACTACACTGTGGCCAAAGAGTACATCCTTTATCGAGAACGTCACGCACGTCTCCGTAAGCAATTCCTTCACACCAAGTCTGCGGCATCGATTGACAGCTTTAGCGTTGTGAAGCGAAATGGTAAATCTCAACCTATGAGCCGTGATAAGATACTCAAGCGTATTCGCCGTGAATGCGAAGAACATGAACCCGTGCTCAAATGTGATCCAGTGGTGATCGCCGAGAAGGTCGCTGAAGGTGTATACGACGGTGTATCCACTCGAGAATTGGATGAACTGACCATTACCATTGCGAAAAATTTACTGATGCAAGATCCTGATTATGAGAAACTTGCGGCTCGTATAGCCATTTCGGGACACCAAAAAGATACAGATATGGGGAATTTTGGTATTGTAACCGAATTAATCCAAACCCAAATCGCTTTTGTTGCTTGGTCTTTGTATCACAACTCAGACCAAAATGGAGATCATTCGCCCCTTTTACAAAAAGAACTCTATGAATTTATTCTTGAGCACCAACACGAAATCGACGCAGAATTAGATTACGAAAGAGACTTCAATATAAACATTTTTGGCTTTCAAACTCTTAAAAGAGCTTATCTTGTGAAAGCCAAAACTCCCGATTTTCCCAACAGAAGCATTGTTGAAAGACCTCAAGATATGTTTATGCGTGTGGCTCTAGGAATTCATTGTGTTCGACCCAATACCTTCAAAAATCCTTCTGATGCGCTTTCAGTGTATGAAAAGAAATCGGGAGAACTTATTGATGATTTTGGTATTGCCGAAAAGATGAAAATACGTCATGATCGTTTTGTCCCGGATTTGAAACGCGCTTTTGAAACCTACCATTATATGAGTATGGGCTATTTTGTTCACGCTACACCTACACTGTTTTACGCCGGTACTCGAAGACCCGGCCTATCTTCCTGCTTCTTGGTCTCTATTGACGACGACAGTATCGAAGGTATTTACAAGTCTCTGGGCGATTGTGCGCTCATATCCAAAAATGCTGGCGGTATTGGAATACACATTCACAAGATTCGAGCCAACCAAAGTTACATCCGAGGTACTGCGGGTGAAGGCAACGGCATCGTTCCTATGTTGAAAGTCTATAATGATACCGCTAAATACGTCGACCAATGTTTTGCCCCTGGAACTGTAGTTCACACTTATGAAGGAACCAAAACTATCGAGATGATCAAACCTGGGGAATTACTACTTACTGCGGATGGCAACTTTCAACCGGTTGAAAAGGTCTTAGAACACGATTATGAAGGTGAGATATGGATTCTGTCGCATGGGTTATCCTTTGGTGTAAAGGTAACTCCCGAGCATCAAATGTTGGCACTAAAGGATTACAAACCCAAGACTGGGTTAAAAGAGAGATTGGAAAGAGGCTACACCAGCGCGCAGATGTACGACGTGAAGGATCTTCTACTCGGTGATTATTTGGTCTTTCCGGTATCCGCCGTTCCCAAAGAGGTTCCCGAAGGTGGTTTCCTTTGGCAAGACAACCTCTACGTACCCATTCGTTCCATATCCAAAGAAGAATATTCCGGCAAAGTCTACGATTTTGAAGTGGCCGAAGAACACACTTATGTCACTGAATTAGGATCATGTCACAACGGTGGCGGTAAAAGGAAAGGAGCCTTTGCTGTCTACTTAGCTTGCTACCATGCGGATATTATGGAATTCTTGGAGTTGAAACTTCCTCATGGACAAGAACATCTTCGAGCCCGTGATCTCTTTTACGCTTTTTGGCGCAACGATTATTTTATGGAATGTGTGCTTGAAGATCGAGATTGGTATCTCATGTGCCCGGATGAGTGTCCCGGATTGGGAGATGTATACGGTGAAGAATTTGTTAATTTATACGAGAAGTACGTCGAATTGGGCAAATACCGCCGAATCATTAAGGCCCGCGAAGTGTATCAAGCGTTAGTAAAATCGCGTGTTGAATGTGGTGTACCGTATATCGGTGAAAAGGATTCCATCAACCGTAAAAGCAATCAATCCAACTTGGGAGTGATCCAATCTTCTAACCTTTGTGTCAGTGGAGACACCTACATTCTCACCAAACAATTCGGACAAGTCTTAATCGGAAAAGTTGTTGATCAAGTGGTGGACGTGTGGAACGGTGAAGAATGGAGCGAAACTACTGTTCGACAAACAGGCGCGAACAAAGATTTGCTGAAAGTTACTTTATCGAATGGTGTTGAGTTAAATTGCACTCCAGAGCATCGATTCTATATTCAAAAGGCATATCACACCAAAACTCCGGTAATGATAGAAGCTAAAGATTTACCCGAGGGTTGTAAGTTAATTGAATACGATCTTCCGACGGAATTCGAACAAGAAAATGTTGAATCGTTTCCACATGCTTATACACACGGTTTCTTCTCTGGTGACGGGACATTTGAAGAGAAAAAAGAACTGATAGAGAAATTTGGTTGCGAGAGATCTGAAATGGCTGAATTTATTGCCTTGTGGAGTGAAGAATATCGTTTTACGGTTCCTATGAATGCATCGAACTCTGATAAGTTTGAATGGTTTGAAGGTTTTGCCGATGCAAATGGAACGTTTGTGAAAAATGGAACTGGAGAAGCATTACAAATTTCATGTATCCATAAGGATTTCTTGATACAAGTAAGATTGATGTTACAAACTCTGGGTATTGATTCGAAAATTTCTTTGCATAAAGAACAAAGAGTGTCGATCTACAGATTGCTAATTGACTCGGTTTATATCACTTTTAATACCATACATCGCTGCACAAAACGAAACCCAGAAAATTCATCTCCACAATCTATAAGAGTTGTAAAAGTCGAAGATGGTCGAAAAGGAGTCGATACTTATTGTTTCACTGAAGAAAAGAGACACATGGGCATGTTCAATGGCATTCTTACGGGACAGTGCACCGAAATTGCTCTGTATTCTGACAAACACGAACACGGATGTTGCAACTTATCAAGTATTGCACTCCCCCGTTTTGTAAAATACGACTCTAAAGGCACTCCTTACTACGATTTTGAACATTTACACAAAGTAGCACAGATTGTGACTCGTAATATCAACAATGTCATCGATCGCAACTATTATCCCACAAAAGAATCTGAAAGATCCAATTACCGACACCGCCCTATCGGAATTGGTGTTCAAGGTTTGTGGGATGTGTTTATGATGTTCCGATATCCTTTCGGTAGTGAAAATGCTATCAAACTTGACAAGATCATTTTTGAAACCATATATCACGGTTCTCTCACAGCATCAAACCAACTTGCTATAGAAGAGGGTCCGTATTCTTCCTTTTGGTATGGCGAAGGTTGTCCTCTGAGTAAAGGGAAATTCCAATTTGATCTTTGGTCCGGAGATGTTAAACCTAGCACTATGTGGGATTGGGAAGATTTGAGAAGAAAAATCATGAAGACCGGTGTACGAAATTCCGAGTTGATAGCCCCTATGCCTACAGCAAGTACCTCCCAAATTTTGGGATGGACCGAATGTTTTGAACCCATCAAAAGCAATCTCTACAAACGCAAGACCAGTTCTGGGGAATTCATTGTCTTGAACAAATATCTCTACAAAGATATAGAACGTTTGGGCTTGGATGTTAACGCAGTCCGAGAACAAATTGAAGCAAACGACGGCAGCGTTCAAAATATTGACATCCTACCTGAAGAGTTGAAAGAGCTCTATAAGACAGCTTGGGATATGGATCAACGTCTCATCATTGATCACTGCGCGGCTCGAAGTCCCTATGTCACGCAGTGCTGCAGTATGAATCTGTACTTCGATGTGGTCGATCCAGAAATTTTGATGAATGTCGATATCTACAGTTGGATGAAGGGCGTGAAAACACAATACTATACTCACTCCAAGAGCTTAACCAAAGCCAAACAACACCACTCGGATAAGAAAAGTGACGGAAAAGCAAAATCCGTCTCATCAACCTCGGATGTAACCGTGATCGCAGAAGGTGCCGTGTGTCGAATGGAAGAAGGCTGTTTGATGTGCGGTTCTTAGAAGTGTATTCTTTGATGATATACTCTCACAAAATCATATATAATAAATATACGATCTTTACGTTTTATTTCAAAATACATTAAAACAAATATACAGGAAGTTGCCTTGACATAGCATTTTGAAGCATTCTTTCAATATCGGAATCATAACCGTACTCACCGAGCCAATCTAAAGCGGATTTACCCTCTTGATCAATGATGTTTGGGTTAGCTCCGGCTTCTAACAGCCGGCTTACTATTTCTGCAGATGCTAATGCAGAAGCGAACATGAGAACTGTTTCTCCATCCTCATCTTGAGCATTAACGTCTGCACCCTTTGACAATAACAAATCTACAATGCCCCGCCATCCACCACCAACAGCTCTCCTGAGAGCTGTTCCTCCAGAATCATCTTGAGCATTAACATCTGCACCCTTTGACAATAACAAATCTACAATATCCCGGTTAGCTCCATTAACAGCATACATGAGAACTGTTTCTTCATACTTATCTTGAGCATTAATATCGGCTCCTTCTGCTAATAACAAATTTACAATATCCCGGTTTCCAACTATAGCAGCTTCCATGAGAACTGTTCGTCCTGAATCAGTTTGAGCATTAACATTTGCACCTTTTGACAATAACAAATCTACAATGTCCTGGTTTCCAGTCTCAACAACATCTATGAGAGGCGTTATGCCTAAATTGTCTTTAACATTAACATTTGCGCCCTTTGACAATAATAAATCTACAATGCTCTGATTTTCAACTAAAACAGCTCTCATGAGAGCTGTTTGTCCTTTATTGTTTTTAGCTTCAATATCAGCTCCTTCTTCTAACAGAAAATTTATAATGTCTTCATATCCCTTTTCAACAGCCACCATAAGAGCCGTGACACCCCAACGTCTTTCATCG
>Ga0209977_10001134_pt1 | contig 11444 bp, 13 predicted proteins | sample SumtaG_2_FD_183113 | JGI IMG/M metagenome (GOLD analysis project Ga0209977, IMG submission 183113) | Deep subsurface microbial communities from Indian Ocean to uncover new lineages of life (NeLLi) - Sumatra_00607 metaG (SPAdes) (version 2) | ecosystem: Environmental > Aquatic > Marine > Oceanic... | reverse complement strand
CCTGGAATGGGAGGTATGGGCGGCATGGGTATGGGCGGAATGTAAAGTCCACACAAATTTATTAAATGAATATTTGTTAATGATTATTAGAATAAAAAGGAGATTTAATTATGGCAATTAGACCTTTGGATGACAGAATCGTTGTTGAGCCTCTGGAAGCAGAAGAAAAAACAGAAGGCGGAATCGTTTTACCTGATACTGCAAAAGAAAAACCTACAAAAGGAAAGGTAATTTCTGTAGGCGAAGGAAAGCTTTTGGATAGTGGCAATAGAGCCAAACTCCTGGTAAAAAAGGGTGATCAGGTTTTGTACGGGAAATATGCAGGAACAGAAATAACGGTTAGCGGAAAAGAGTATCTTATTCTAAGAGAAGGCGATATATTGGCAAAAATTGAATAATCAAGTTCAGGAGGTTTATTATGGCAGCAAAACAGATTTTGTTTGATGAAGCGGCAAGACGTAACATACGAAGCGGGATAAAGAAATTAGCAGATGCTGTAAGGGTGACTATGGGCCCTACGGGCAGAAATCTGATTCTGGAAAAAAGCTTTGGTTCACCTACTGTTACAAAGGACGGTGTAACCGTGGCAAAAGAAGTAGAGCTGGAAGAGCCGTTTGAAAATATGGGAGCAAAGATGGTTTGCGAAGTAGCTTCTAAAACCAGCGATATAGCTGGAGATGGTACAACGACCGCTACTATTCTGGCTGAAGCAATTTTCAATGAGGGTGTGAAGAATGTTACCGCGGGTACAAATCCAATGGCCTTGAAAAGGGGTATAGATAAGACCGTAAGTGCGGTGGTTGAAGAACTAAAAGGTTTAAGCAAAAAAATCAAGGATAGATCACAGATTGCCCAGGTTGGCACGATTTCAGCTAATAATGATACTTCAATAGGGAATCTACTGGCAGATGCCATGGATAAAGTGGGTAAAGATGGCGTTATTACGGTTGAAGAAGCTAAAAGCATTCAAACAAACCTGGATGTTGTTGAAGGGATGCAGTTTGATAAAGGATTTATTTCACCTTATTTTATAACAAACGCTCAAACTATGGAAGTTGTCTTTGAAAACCCATATATACTGATTCATGAAAAGAAAATTTCCAGCATGAAGGATATTCTTCCACTGTTAGAGAAGATAGCAAGCATTGGCAGGCCTCTTTTAATCATTTCTGAGGAGGTTGAAGGTGAGGCGTTGGCTACGTTGGTTGTCAATAAATTACGAGGAGTTTTAAACTGTGCGGCTGTTAAGGCGCCTGGTTTTGGTGACAGAAGAAAGGCCATGCTTGAAGATATTGCAATACTCACAAAAGGGCGCATGATTTCAGAAGACATCGGGGTAAAATTGGAAACATTGGAACTCGAAGACCTTGGTCAAGCAAAACGGGTTACAATCGATAAAGATAATACTACGATAATTGAAGGGGCAGGAAAAAAGGCAGACATACAGGGTAGAATTTCTCAAATCCGAAATCAAATTGAACAAAGTACATCTGATTATGACAAGGAAAAATTTCAGGAGAGACTTGCAAAACTTACAGGTGGTATTGCCGTTATAAACGTAGGTGGTGCTACTGAAGCTGAAGTAAACGAGAGAAAGGCGCTGGTTGAGGATGCTCTTCATGCTACAAGGGCAGCGGTAGAAGAAGGGATTATTCCTGGAGGTGGAGTTGCGTTTATCAGGACAATTCCGAAGATCGGAGAGATACGTAAGAAACTAAAGGGTGATGAAAAAATAGGCGCTGACATAGTAGCGAAAGCCATTGAAGCTCCTTTAAGGCAGATTGCGTCTAATACGGGTGAAGATGGTTCTGTGGTTGTAGAAGAGGTAAAGGAAAAAGGCACTAATATAGGTTTTAATGCCAATACGTGTGAATATGTAGATATGTTGGAAAAAGGGATAATTGATCCCACAAAAGTCGCGCGTAGCGCTTTACAAAATGCGGCCAGCATAGCAGGATTAATGTTGACGACTGAAGTTATGGTTGCAGAGTTGAAAGAGGACGAGGAGGAAGAAGGCCATGTTGCGGGAAGCGTATATTAATTAAGTTCGGGAATTATATAATATATTTTGAAAAAGGGCCACATAAAATGTGGCCCTTTTTTTTAGCATAATGCACAAATATAATCTTGTTAGCAACAAAACATGCTTGACATTTTACATGTTGCCTGTATATTTATTAGTAAAGAATGTTTTAATGGGTTAAGTTCTTTTATATTTTAGGGTTATACACTTTTGAAAGTGATTTGGATCGATATTGAATTAATATAAATTTTTAACGTAATGCCTATTTTGAGTATAAATATATGCAAAAAAACGATTATTATAATGTTCTCGGGGTTAAAAGAAATGCTGGTCAAGAGGACATAAAACGTGCTTACAGAAAAATAGCTCTGAAATTTCATCCGGATAAAAACCCTGGAAATAAAAAGGCAGAAGAAAGGTTTAAAGCTGCAGCCGAGGCATATGAGGTTCTTGGTGATCAGGAAAAAAGAAAAAGGTACGATCAATTTGGTCACGAAGGATTGAGGGGAGTAGAAACCAGAGGATTTGGCAGTTTTGATGATATATTCGATGCATTCGGTGACGTCTTTGGTGGAGGCAGCATATTTGAAGAGTTTTTTGGTGGTAGGTCCCGGACGAAATCAGGCCGTCGTGGTGCAAGTTTAAGATGCGATATTGTCTTGGATTTTACCGAGGTTGCTACTCGTGCAGAAAAAGTAATAGAAATTACCAAGAGAAATGTCTGTGAAGAGTGCCGGGGTACAGGTGCAAGGAAAGGCACATCTCCGGTTTCCTGTCCATATTGCAGAGGGAAAGGGGAGGTGCATCAGAAGCAAGGCTTTTTTACGTTAAGGACTGCATGTCCAAAATGCCATGGTAAGGGAAAGATTATAGAAACTCCTTGCCATAGGTGTAATGGGAATGGTTTGTATCCAAAAAAATCTAAGATTAAGGTTCAGGTACCTGCCGGTATTGAAGATGGAACGCGACTGCGTATTGCAGGGCAGGGCGAACCAGGAGAAAACGGTGCACCTTCAGGAGATTTATACTGTGATATACACATAAGACCACACCCTATTTTTGCAAGACATGATTCGGAAGTTATTTGTGAGTTTCCTATTACGTTCACTCAGGCTGCATTGGGAAGCGAAATTGACGTACCTACAATTTCAGGTAGGTTTGTAAAAGTTAAGGTTCCCCGTGGAATACAGAATGGTGATATCCTTCCAGTTAAGGGAGAGGGATTTCCACATGTTCGTGGTTATGGGAGGGGAGACTTGTTGGTGCATATTATAATCGAGATTCCTGCTAAATTAACATCCAAACAAGAACAATTATTAAGGGAATTTGCAGAACTGGAACATAAAAATGTATTGCCTAAACAAAAAAGTTTTTTTCGAAAGGTAAAAGATTTGTTTTGAGTAATTTCATTTCATTAAAGTTATAAGAGAGGGTTTATTGATATGTCTGAAGTACAAAATGGCAAAGAAGCAAAAGACACAGAGGGCGAATCCATAAATGAAGAAAAAAAACAGAAACTGGAGATACAGGATGAGTCAGAGGGGGAAGAGGAAACGGAGATAAAAGAGGTGGAATCTGGTACTGAAGAACAAGTAGTTCTAGCGAAAAGCGAGGTTGATGAATTAAGGAAGAAAGCCGAAGAAAGCAATTCCCTCCTTGATAAATTATTAAGAGCCAGAGCAGATTTCTTGAATTACCAGAAAAGAATGCGTAAAGGACACGAGACAACTGCTCAATATGCTATTCAAGACCTGGTACTTGACCTTTTGCCGGAACTTGACAATTTTGAAAGAGCTGCAAAATTAGCTGAAAACTCAAAAGATATAGATAAATTTGTAGAGGGTGTAAAGTTAATAGAAGGCCAATTATTTAAAGTATTAGAAAAATATGGAGTAAAACCTATAGAGACGGTAGGGAAACCATTCGATCCTGGTCTTCATGAAGCCGTAGTTGAGGAAGAGAATAATGAACTTTCCCATCATACAGTTATTGAGGAATTGCAACGGGGTTTTCTTTTGAAAGAGCGTGTTATCAGGCCTTCAAAGGTAAAAGTTTCTAAGAGAACCGTTGATGAAGAGAAATCAGATGAAACTAATGATAACAACTCTGAGTCTTAATAAATTTTGTTAGAGAAAGAAAAGAAATATGCCAACTTATGATTATCAATGTAATGCATGCGATTATAAATTCGAATTATTTCAACTAATGTCTGCCAGACCCGTTAAGAAATGTCCGGAATGTGGAAAGCTAAAAGTAAAGCGACTTATTGGTGCGGGTAGTACGATTATTTTTAAAGGGTCTGGTTTTTATCAGACTGATTACCGGAGCGAAGAATATAAGTCACGCGTAGAAGCAGAGAAGGCGCCTGCCACTTCGGATAGCAAAAAGAAGAAAACAAAAAAGAAGAAAAATGCCAAAGATTAAGTGCCGGTATTGTGAAAAAGAACTTACCTATGATTGCATAAGTGATATTCCTACGTTTCCTTTTTGTAGTGAGCGTTGCAAACTAATGGACTTGGGTTTATGGTTTGATGAGAAGCAACGCATTGAAGAACCGATTACTGATAATGATGGGGTGGATGATATAAAATAAACAAGTAGATACAATTAAAGCATTATTTCTATTTCTGGCTAAAAACCCATAAGAAAGGAGAGCGAAAATGCAGGGAATTACACAGGACTTTCGCGATATACTGCGCGGACTTAAAATGACGGTTGATTTCAACAGGTTAATTTTTGCCTTTGTTGGAATTGTTTGTAGTGTAATCTGGGTTTTAATAATTCTTGGCTTTGCCTCTGCTTTAAGATTAACTGACACTGCTCCATTTGAAATAATCAATAGCGTTTTATTTTCTCCACGTCTTGGCTTATCCAACTTGCTTAGTATATTTTTAGCCTCGGTTGCAACTGTTGATTGGGCTGAGTATATTGTTCTTGTTGTCTTGGTCGTGGGATTTTTAGTAATCTGGTCTATTATTGGCGGTTCGATTACACGTTCAGCGGCTTTAGAATTTGCAAGGGATGAAAAAATAGGTTTTAAAGAATCCCTTTCGTTTGCATCAAAAAAGTTTTGGTCATACTTCTGGTCACCGATTACGCCTGCGTTAGGAGTATTATTCTTTTCTGCGTGTAATATTCTGGGGGGTCTTCTTGGTCAAGTAAAATATATAGGTGAGATTGCCGTGGCAATCGGATTTCCTTTAGCTATTATTTCAGGGTTCCTAATCATCTTTATAGGAATCATTGGCATAATAGGGTTTTTCCTCATGTTTCCTGCAATAAGTGCAGAGGGTTCTGACGCATTTGATGCAATGAGCAGGGCATATAGTTATGTAATTTCAAAGCCTAAGCATTTTATATCATTATTCCTTGGTATAATAATTTGTGGAACTATTTTTGCCTTTTTCATAAGTCTTGTTGCTTGCCTTGTCATGCAGACTTCTTTTTATACTGTTGGATTCGGTATGGGACAAAAATTTGAATCTATAAGAGAGGTCATATCAGGAGGCGAGGCTACAATGGCATCACTTGACCTTTTGTCAATGAAATTTACCGCTTTGATGCTTATGATATATATGGCGTTAGTCAAGGTGGTGGTTGGAAGCCTGGTAGTTGGATTTGCAGGTTCAGCCAGTACTATTGCGTATTTCCTCTTGAGGAAGGATGTTGATGGTACAGATATAAATGATGTGTATATAGAAGAGCAAGAGAAGCAAACAACACAAGAGGAGAAAAAAAGAGAAGTAGTAGAGGTAGAGGAAAAGGAAGAAAAAAAAGAGGCTAAGACTGAGACAGAAAAAGTCGAAGCTACAGCTACAGAAGAAGAGCAAACAACACAAGAGGAGGAAGCAAAGGAAACCCCTTCTGAAGAACCGGATACGTCATCATCTGAGGAATCAGACCTGAAAGAATAACGGGATTTATCAATTAATATAATTTTGAAACTTTAACCACAGATTTTCACATAAGGCAATAAATTATTACTCGATTAATTATGGATTATCATGGTTTAATACCTGAGCCTTAATAATGTTTCTTCCCACCGTAGCCATTATAGGGAGACCAAATGTTGGTAAATCTTCCCTCCTGAACTGCTTAGCCAGGAAACGTATCTCAATTGTTGATCCAACGAGTGGTGTTACCAGAGATAGAATAGCCATAGAAATTGAACATGAAGGCAGGCTATTTGAGCTGATTGATACGGGCGGTTTAGGCATAAAAGGCGATGAGGAGCTTGCACATGAGGTAGAGGTTCAAATAGAGATAGCACTCCAAAAAGCAAATCTAATTATCTTCGTTGTTGATGTTCGTAAAGGAATTACCCCATTAGATGTAGATATAACAGAAAGACTCCGGAAAATAAAAAAACCACTCCTTCTTGTTGCAAATAAGTGTGACACGCCAAAATTTGAGCTTCAGGCGAGTGAATTTTACAAACTGGGGTTGGGCGAACCACTACTGGTTTCCGCGTTGGAAAGACATGGCAGATTGGATCTCTTGGATAAGATTGTTGATATCCTGCCTGAAATAAGTGAAAAGCAAAAAACACTCAAGCCGTTAATGAAGATTGCAATTGTTGGGAAAAGGAATGCAGGAAAGTCTACACTTATAAATACGCTTGCTAATGAGAAAAGGGTTATTGTCAGTGAGATAGCCGGTACTACCAGGGATTCTGTTGATGTAAGATTTGAAATAGATGGTAAGCCGTTTGTTGCAATTGATACAGCAGGGGTAAGGAAGAAGAAACAAATTCAAGGTTCTATAGAATTTTATGGCATGACAAGAGTAGAGAGGTCTATCCGCCGGGCCGATGTTGTAATATTATTGATAGATGCGCCCAGAAAGATTTCTCAGGTTGACAAAAAGATAAGTGATTTTATTAAAGCCCAATTTAAACCCTGTATATTGGTTGTCAATAAATGGGACCTTGCAAAAGGTGCTGAAGTTGACCAGTTTACGGACTATATCCAATCGCGGTTGCCTGGCTTGTACTTTGCTCCTTTATCATTTATGAGTGCATTAAACGGGGAGAACGTAATTGAGACCATTAAACTGGCCCAGGAGATTTTTGAACAAGCGCATACGCGTGTGTCAACATCTGAACTTAACAAAGTTATTGAACATGCTTTTGCTCTCCATCGCCCGAGAAAAAGAAAAAATAAAATGGCAAAAATATATTATGCTACGCAGGTATCTGTCTGTCCACCAACATTTGTACTGTTTGTCAATGTTAAATCTCTTTTCAATTCGGATTATGAAAGGTACCTGTCTAATCAATTGCGGAAGGATCTGCCTTTTCATGAGATACCATTAAGATTTTACTTCAGACCTAAAAAAAGAGGACAATTATTTGAAGGTAAATCATCACAAAGAAATGGTTAGACGTACTGGAAAATGGTAAAAAGAGGCAGAGATTATATAGAAAGCCTGGCTAAGGAGTTGTGGGAAATAAAGGACAATATAAAGACCCAATTCCTCTTAATCCCCCTTTTAAAGGGGGAAAGAGGGGGGATTTAAAACCAGGAATACTTCTCTTAAAATCAGGCCCGGCTATTATTTCACAAATGCCTTTTGTTTCCAAAATACATAACTACTTCCCAGTAGAGCTACAGCTATGCTAATGTCCAATATACCCACGCCTATTAAGAAGGCGTAATTATTGTGTGCCAGTCTCGACAAAGTTGCACCTGCCAGAATCATAACGGCTAAGAACACAAAGAACCACGGACTTAAAAATTGCCAGATTCTTGGCCGATCCAGGGCAGCTATTCTGACCAGATTTTTTTGGCAAGTTTTGCTGAAAATGAATTTTGCTTTTGCACCGCCAATGAATGGTCCGGCAACGGCGGCAAGCCAAAGCCAGTCCTGTTCCGGTCTCAGTGAATATGCTTCGGTCAGCAGGCTACTCCCCTTTAGCAGCAGCACAATACCCCCAACATACCAGACGAAGGCAGCTAAGATATTGAGTGTGCAAGTGGAGACAGTTAACATTGGCAGTTCATAAATTTGTGGAAAAATCAGCGTCAAATGTTACTTTGTAACTTGAGCCTGCTCAATAATCGCATCATACCGGTAGCCGCTTCCAAAGTCTTTGTCCGAGTACAAAACCCCCTTTATGGTAACTGTGTCCCCAACCGATGGAAGATCCATTGTTGTTACGACCATATCATTAGTTCCTTTTTGTGAGTCTCCCGTACCGTCTTGAATATGCAGCCAGTTTTTACCCATGATTTGAGCTGTAGCCTTAATCACCTTTCCCTTGAGAACTACCTCTTTGTTATCAAGCTCTGACCTCTTTTCAAAGAGTTCTGCCACAGTATAGGCATTATTCCCGGCAGCTTTGCTAACCTGTATGTCTTCTTTAGAATCCGGCTTGGCTCCCTTGCTGCCGAATGTCTTTTCTTGAGAATCTGCATTCCCATGGGCACTGCCCTGAGCTGGAGCTGACCCACCCTGTGAAACAAGTCCCTGAGAAAAGATAATTGATTTAAAGGTACGGTCAAGCGACTTGCTCTTGAAATCAATCATTTCCATGCCCGGCGCCAAGACTACATTTTGTCCGACTTCGACCTTGGTTTCGGCTATTGCAACCCAGAACATATTTGCCTTGGTTTGAAGGAGGATATAAGTGTACCCGCCGCTGTTCATGGTTTCTGCTACTATACCCACAAGCGGATCCTGTGACATCATGGCCTGAGGGCTGGCACCTTCTTCCTCATTCGATAGTGAGTATTGTGAAGCGTAGGTACAATTAATAAAAATGGCTACCATAAACATAAGAACAAAAGATAAAATAGCTGCTGATTTAATCATTTTACAACTCCTTTCTGACTTTTAGGGTTCAATACAAAACATGATAATGTTTTTGATTTGTAAAGGTAAATTCCATGTTTGCTTGAGTCTGGTGAAAACGATGAATTATATCAAATTATTCATCCCTGTAAACCATATTTGAAGAGAAGCCCGGACAACATACTGCTATATATTCAGCACCTTCCGGATTTGGAGTGCTATATTGCACCCATTCTCCGGCAAAAACAATAAATGCTTCTCCGGCATTAACCTCAAAAACATCGTCCCTGGTTTTTACACTTAAAACTCCACTTAAGACAATTGTATATTCATTAAATTCAGGAGTTTGACCGGGCTCAGCCCAGCCTTCCGGACTTATCATACGGGCTATACTCACTTCATTAGTATTTGAATTAATTCGTCCAATGAATTCCTCAATTATTTTAGTCTTATTCCCTGCAGCCTTAATAATTGATGGTTTTGTTATTTTTTTAGGCATTTGCCCTCCATCTATTTTGATACAACACAAAAATAACACTATTATATGATTTCTGTTTATTATCAAATATTCATTAAAATAGTCAAATTATTTATTGCTTTTATATTATTAAATTTTTTGCTTTTATGTTAAGAGGTTTGTTAGAATAATATGCCATGAATAATTCAAATGTACTCCTTGATATTTATGACCGTTTATTTAAATATTTTGGCAAGCAACACTGGTGGCCGGGGGACACTGATTTTGAAATAATAGTCGGCGCTATCCTTACCCAAAATACAAATTGGGGTAATGTTGAGAAGGCTATTAAGAACTTAAAGGAAGCGAAGGTGTTCACCCCCAGAAAGTTATATGAAATTGACATACAGGAATTAGCAGAACTTATCAGGCCTTCAGGATATTTTAATGTCAAAGCTAAAAGACTTAAGCACTTTATAGAATGGCTTTTCTTGAAATATAATGGCAGTTTGCCAAAGATGTTTAAGCAGGATTATGATAAACTGCGCGAGGAATTACTATCCATAAATGGCATAGGGAGAGAGACCGCAGATTCGATACTCTTATACGCTGCCCAAAAGCCCACGTTTGTTATTGATGCATATACTAAAAGGGTCTTAGTCCGGCATGAGTTAATACCGGAAGATTATGAATATGAAGAGATGAAGGCCTTCTTTGAGGAAAACCTGCCTGAAGACGTATCTCTTTATAATGAATACCACGCCCTTCTGGTAAGGGTGGGGAAATATTATTGCAAACCCAAAGAACAATGTGAAGAATGTCCGTTGAAAGAGCTGTTTAACAATGCAAAGTAAAAAAAACATACTATTAAAAAATGGCCATGTCGTAGACCCGGCAAATGATGTGGATTCAGTATCTGATGTATTAATACTGGACGGTAAGATATCAAAGGTGTCAAAAGATATAGTTCCTGAAAATGAAGACATTGAAGTAATTGATGTATCAGGAAAAGTAGTTGTACCGGGCTTGATCGATTGTCACGTCCATCTGAGAGAACCTGGATATGAAGCTAAAGAAACAATAGAAACAGGTTCAAGGGCAGCGGCAAGAGGTGGGTTTACCACCATTATGTGTGAACCTAATACAAACCCGCCAATAGACGATGTTGAACAAGTCGAAAACCTTATGAAGAGGGTTAATGAGAAAGGGCTGGTAAATATATATACAAAGGCGTGTATAACCAAAGGGTCAAAGGGGGAAACCCTTACAGACATGGAGAGGCTTAGCAACCATAGTAGCGTTGTCGCCTTTTCGGATGATGGAAATCCTGTCCTAAAAAAGAATTTGATGGAAGATGCCTTAAGGACAGCCTCACAGAACAATAAGCCCCTGAGTCCTCATTGTGAGGATTCTGGCTTCTTGTCTGTAGAAGATATTTCCAAAGCAGAGTTAGGGTTTTCTCCCGGGAAGATTTTTGAAAATGAGGCAAATTATATATTGCGAGATATTGGTTTCGCCAGATCAACAGGCTGCACAGGCTATCACATCCATTTTTCTCACGTCAGTCTTAAAGAATCCATAGAGCATATCCGTAAGTGGAAAAGCCCAACTAATATAACATGTGAGGTCACTCCCCACCACTTGTTACTTGACAGGGAGTATGTAGATGCCAATGGTGAAAGACCAAAGGTGAATCCTCCGCTTCGCTCGAAAGATGATGTGCAATCAATCAGGAATGGATTAAGTGAGGGAGTTATCGACGTTATTGCTTCAGACCATGCTCCACATACTCTTGATGACAAGAAAGCGGGCGCCCCGGGCGTAATAGGTCTGGAAACAACATTGGGATTGGTAATTACAAAGCTTGTAAATCCCGGCATAATTTCCTTGAAAGATGCGATATTAAAAATGTCGACAAATCCTGCAAAAATATTTAAAGTAGCAGGTGGAAGTTTGTTGCCAGGAACACCCGCGGATGTTACTATTATTGATATGAATAAGGAATGGAGAGTAGATGTCAATGACTTTGAGTCGAAATCCAGAAACAGCCCTTTTCATGGATGGGAGTTGAAAGGTCAGACGGTTATGACTATAGTAGCAGGCAGGATCGTTATGAGAGAGGGCAGTGTCCTTGGACATTGATGAACCAGCGCAGGGGAATAGTAATCAAAA
>Ga0209977_10001133_pt1 | contig 11445 bp, 3 predicted proteins | sample SumtaG_2_FD_183113 | JGI IMG/M metagenome (GOLD analysis project Ga0209977, IMG submission 183113) | Deep subsurface microbial communities from Indian Ocean to uncover new lineages of life (NeLLi) - Sumatra_00607 metaG (SPAdes) (version 2) | ecosystem: Environmental > Aquatic > Marine > Oceanic... | reverse complement strand
GTTTTACCTTCACATGCATTTGGAACCTGCCATGTTAAGTTTGCCCATTGCGATAATCCTGACAAAGTTGTCGAAGAAACATTATCTGTAGTACCACAGTTTGCACTACTAGAATTAACTTCCAGAGTTGCATAACTTAGAGTATTATCATCCTGCCAATAAACATTATGTCTTACAGTATCTGTTGGATTTGGTGTTGAGTCATTTACACCTGGATCGCTCCATGTTGGAGGATTGTCTGAAACTGTTACTTGCAAATTAGGCCAAGGAGATTGATTTCCTAAATTTCCTACTGTATCATTTGCATAAGTTGTATTTACTGCTAAGGTTCCTTGTGTTGAGCCAACATTAAAATCAACACCATACCAATCATCGGCTACACCACCACAACCAGAACCAGTATCAGTCATTGTAATATTTGCTTGTGTTGCATTTGGATAAGTAATATATGCCCAGACTTTATCAATACCAACTCCAGAATCAATTACAGTTGCATTAATACAAATCTCTGTGCTAGGAAAAACACTTGTATCATTGACACTTGTGATTGAAACAATTGGAGCTTCTTGATCAGGAGCTTCTGTCACATTAACCCACCATGTCTCATAACTGCCTGTATAATTCTGGCTTTCTATGTAGAAGACTGTTATATTAAATATACCAACCACATTGAAATCAGTTTGATTGCTTACTTCTATTGTGTCTTCGTTAATAAGAATATTATCATTATACAATTTAAGAATTCCAGCAGCATCTCCTGTTATCAAAGTCCCGTTTAACAATATTGAATTATATCGATTAATGGTAACATTTCCATCTGTTTCATTTAGTGTAAGATTTACCTCACTACTTACTTTTGTAATATTAACTAACATTACAGTTGAATTTAGGTTGTTGACTGTATCATTAATTGTGATATTAAGGTAATATTCATTAACACCTAAAATAGTATTATTTTCTAATAATCCACTTGTACTATTTATCTTAAAGCGAGTGTCATTTACATTAAAGCTATCTAATCCAAGTCCACTATCTGTTGCATTAATATCATGATCTAAAGCAACTTTATAATCGATTGATTGATCTTGAGGAGTTCCGTCTGTGAAATAAGGTGCAATCGAATCTATAAAAAATGTAACTTGTTCTGTATCATTTAAATTTCCAAATGTGTCATTACATGAATAAACCACATTATGATTTCCTTGGGTCATAGAAGAATTTGTGTAATTGAAATAAGTGTCATTGAATTTTATCATTGTTACATTTGCAGCTTCATCTAAAGAAAAACCACACCAATCTCCATCTTCATTCAGGCTTACATTGAAATCAACAGTTATTGTAGTATAGTTTTGAGTTAAAGGACTAACTACTGTGATTATCGGGGCTGTAGAATCTAACCAAACAACATAACTATTATTTAATGCAGTATTGTCTAGAGTATCATTCGCATAAGCGTTTATTGTCTGATTACCATCACTTGTTCCAGCTAAATCATAAGTCCCATTACACCAACCATTACTATAAACAAGAGTTTGATTGTCAGCATCTGCCGTTATAACATTAACAACACAAGAATCAACACCTACCCCAGAACCATCATCAACACTAATATTCAGAGTTAAATCATCTGATGATTTCTTTTTAGTTGCATTTGGGTAAACTGGAAGAGTTATCGTTGGAGCAGTATTGTCAATCCATACTACATAGCTATCATTCAAAGCTGTATTTCCAAGGGTATCATTTGCATATGCATTTATTGTTTTATTTCCATCATCAATATCTGTAAGAGGATAGGTCCCATTACACCACCCATTACTTACAGGAACTGTTTGATTTGTACTGCCAACAACATTAATTGTACAATCATCTGCACCAACTCCTGCATCACTGACAGAAATATTAAATATCATACTTTGGGTATTTTTGTATTTTGTTGCATTTGGGTAAACTGGAAGTGTGATTGTTGGTCCAGTGCTATCAATTTGAACAACATAAGAATCATTTAATGCAGTATTGCCTAAAGTGTCATTAGCATATGCATTTATTGTTTGATTACCATCACTTGTTCCAGCTAAATTATAAGTCCCATTACACCAGCCGTTGTTTACAGCAAGTGTTTGATTTGCACTGCCAGCAACATTTATTGAGCAATAACTTGCACCAATCACTGCATCTGAAACTGAAATATTAAATATCATACTTGAGTCATTTCTATATGGTGTTGCATTATTATAGGTGGGTAATGTAATTGTAGGAGCTGTGGCATCAACTGTAAAAGTTCTATTATCACTCCAATCAGAATTTCCACTTACAGATGTATCATTACACCAAACTCCCCACACATGACCTGCTCCTTCAGGAATATTATCAACTTGAATAGACCAGGTTGTATCGTTTACAGGAGAAGAATTGGTTTGATTTGCATGCCATGTTTCTGTCCAGTTTCCATATAAAATCAAATAATCAACACCAAGATTATCAAAGCAACTTAATTCAAATATTATTGATTGATTTGTAGAGTTAAAAGTATCAATAGGGTCTGTCTCAAAAGAAGCTGTTGGAGTTATATTTTGAACTGTGTAAGTCTGCAGAGGCATTGAAGAATTCCATTGATTTAAAGAATCATTTGCATATTGTCTCCAGCCAATTGTTTTACCTTCACATGCATTTGGAACCTGCCAAGATAAGTTTGCCCATTGTGAATTTCCAGATAAGGTGATATTTGTAACATTTGCTGTTGCGTCACAATCTACTCCGCTTGAATTAACTTCCAGAGTTGCATAACTTAATTCATTATCATCTTGCCAATAAACATTATGTCTTATAGTGTCTGTTGGATTTGGTGCTGAATCATTTACACTTGGATTGCTCCATGTTGGAGAGTTGTCTGAAACTGTTACTTGTAAATTAGGCCAAGGAGATTCATCCCCTAAATTTCCTAATGTATCATTTGCATAAGTTGTATTTACTATTAAAGTTCCTTGTATTGAACCAACATTAAAATTAATATCATACCAATTATCAATTCCTCCACCACAACCAGAATCAGTGTCAGTCATTGTTACATTAACTTGTGTTGCATTTGGATAAATAATATATGCCCAAACCTTGTCAATACCAACTCCAGGATCATCAGTTACAGTAGCATTAATACAAATTTCCTGACTAGGGGGAACACTTGAATCATTAACACTTGTGATTGAAACACTTGGTGCAGTAGAATCTAACCAAACAACATAACTATTGTTTAAACCAGTATTGCCCAGAGTATCATTCGCATAAGCGTTTATTGTTTTATTTCCATCACCAATTCCTGTAAGAGGATAAGTTCCATTACACCACCCATTACTTACAGGAACTGTTTGATTTGTATTGCCATCAACATTTATACTACAATCATCTGCACCAACCCCTGCATCAGAAACTGAAATATTAAATATCATACTTGAGTCATTTCTATATTGTGTTGCATTATCATAGACAGGCAGTGTAATTGTTGGTGCTATAGAATCTATCCATACTACATAAGAATCATTCAAACCCCAATTTCCTAATGTATCATTTGCATAAACATAAATTGTTGAGTTTCCTTCAGTTGCACTAGTCAGACTAAATGTTGTTGTATTACACCAACCATTTGAATAGGTTATGGTTTGATTGCCTGACTGCCCTGCTACATAGACACTGCAAGATTCTGGATTTGTAATTGCATCACTAACTAAGATGTTAAGAGTTAAATTATCTGATGGTTTTTTTTCTGTTGCATTTATATAAACCGGGAGAGTTACTGTCGGTGCTGTTGTATCAACTGTAAATGTTCTATTGGGGGTTGCAAAAGAACATTGGGTACTGGTTCGATTATCACATGCTTGACAGTTCCAAATATATATTCCATCAGAAATTGTCTTACTAAAGATTACTGGTGCATTGTTTACTAGTCCTGTATCATTGGTTTCATTCAAATGCCAACCCGATACTGTCCAATTGCCATATAAAGAAACATTTTCAAGCTTTATATCATCATCAGCTGTACAATTAAATTGTATGTTAGTTAAATTTGAATTATAATCAGGAGTCGGGAAATTTAAAGTTACATCAGGGGCGCTGTCAGAACTGATTGTTATTATCACTTCACTTGAATTGCTGTTTCCTACTGAATCATTATAAAAGATAGTATAGTTCCATACACCAAGTGTTGTTGTGTTTACCCACACATTTAAGTCGGCATTATTTTCCCAAGCAGTCGATGAATTTTGTAAGCTTTCATTCCTTTTAACATAATAATAACCAGAAGCATAGTTATCAGTTAAAATCCAATCAATTATTGCACTTGAATCCTGTAAATAACTTTCATCAGTTGGATTATTATCTGTTGGTGCTGTTCTATCTATTGTTAATGTTCTATTTGAAGACCAACCTGAATTTTCTGCTGAATCATTACAATAAGCACCCCATATAAAAGTTCCTTCAGGAAGATTATTTACACTAATATTCCAATAAGTATCATTGACAGGACTTGAATTGGTTTGATTTGCATGCCATGTTTCAGTAAAATTACTCCATAATTGTAAATAACTTGCATTAAGATTATCACTACATTTCAGGTCAAAAGTCAGGGAAGTCTCAGTTCCATTATAATGATCAATTGGGTTTGTTCCAAGAGTAGTAATTGGGTCTGTTATATCAAATGTAAAATAAAAGTCTGAAGTAGCAGTATTATTAGCAGTGTCATTACAGCTTAATTTTACTGAATATATTCCTTCTGCTAAAGCACTTGTATTAGTAAAATTATAAGGAGTTGAAGTATAAATAGTATCATATTCAGTAGTTAGGTTAGTCCATATTGAATCTAAATTATCATCACTACAAGTTCCATTAAAGTAAGGGGCATAATTAAAGTATGTTCCATTTGATGGGCTATGATGAGAAATTACAGGGGATATTATATCTATCTTCAGATATAAAGTAGAACTGTTATAACTATTGCTGGCATTATCAGTTGCTTCAACAATAATTAACCATAAACCATCACTCAAAACATCCATTGGAATGTTTGTAGGAGTGTTATTTGCTAAAACACCTGTCTTATTTGCAGTGTCATTAAGATAGAATGTATAGTTGATAGGATTAGCAAGATTGTCTGTTAGAGTTATATTTATGTTAGGACTATTGTCTGTAGTCCAGGTGTTATTTCCTGGTTGATTTATTGTGGCATTTGGATTTGTTTTATCTATGATCACAGTGTAGTTATTTGTATACCAATCAGAACGAGCCACAATATCATAACATAAAATATTCCAGATAAATGTTCCTTCAGGCGGATTTACTGTTATGTTTATCTCTGTGTTGTTTGCAGGATTGTTCACTGTTTCATTTATTGCCCAGCTTTCAGTGAAATTAGTGTACAAGGAACAATTTGCCAAGCCAAAATTATCTTTCGCAGTAAAGTTAAAATCTACTAATCCTGAATTTACAACAGAGTTGTCTGCAGGATAATTTAAGGAGACAACTGTTGGATCTGTTGAATCAACTGTGAATGTTCTGTTGCCAGTCATATTTTCATTGCTAACACTATCATTACACCAAACTCCCCAAATATGTCCTTTACCTTCTGGAATATTATCAACTTGAATTGACCAGGTAGTTGCATTAATAGGGCTTGAGTTTGTCTGATTAGCATGCCATGTTTCTGTCCAGTTTCCGTATAATATTAAAGAACTCACATTTAAATTATCAGAACAACTTAATTCAAAAATTACTGATTGATTTGTAGAATTATAATTATCAACAGGATCTGTTTCAAAAGAAGCTATTGGATCTATGTCTTCCACTGTATATGTTTGTAAAGGCATTGAAGAATTCCACTGATTTTCAGAGTCATTTGCATATTGTCTCCAGCCAATTGTTTTACCTTCACATGCATTTGGAACTGTCCATGTTAGATTAGCCCATTGTGAATTTCCAGATAAGGTGATATTTGTAACATTTGCTGTTGTGTCACAATCTACTCCGCTTGAATTAACTTCCAGAATAGCAAAACTTAATTCATTATCATCCTGCCAATAAACATTATGCCTTACAGTGTCTAATGGATTTGGTTCTGAGTCATTGACAGAAGGATTAGACCATTGCGGAGGATTGTCTGAAACTGTTACTTGCAAATTAGGCCAAGAAGATTCATTCCCTAAATTTCCTACTGTATCATTTGCGTAAGTTGTATTTACTGCTAAGGTTCCTTGGGTTGAACCAACATTAAAATTAATATCATACCAATTATCAATTCCTCCACCACAGCCAGAACCCTCATCAGTCATTGTTACATTAACTTGTGTTGCATTAGGATAAGTAATATATGCCCAGACTTTATCAATACCAACTCCAGAATCAATTACAGTAGCATTAATACAAATTTCCGTACTAGGAAAAACACTTGAATCATTAACACTTGTGATTGAAACAATTGGAGCTGTAGAATCCAGCCAGACAACATAACTATTATTTAATGCAGTATTGCCCAGAGTATCATTTGCATATGCATTTATTGTCTGATTACCATCATCAATACCTGTAAGAGGATAAGTTTCATTACACCACCCATTACTTACAGGAACTGTTTGATTTGTACTGCCAGCAACATTAATTGTACAATCATCTGCACCAACTCCTGCATCAATAACAAAAATATTAAATATCATGCTTTGGTCATTTCTATATTTTGTTGCATTTGCATAAACTGGGAGAGTTATCGTCGGAGCAGTATCATCAATCCAAACAACATAAGAATCATTTAAACCCCAATTTCCTAATGTATCATTTGCATAAACATAAATTGTTGAGTTTCCTTCAGTTGCACTAGTCAGACTAAATGTTGTTGTATTACACCAACCATTTGAATAGGTTATGGTTTGATTGCCTGACTGCCCTGCTACATAGACACTGCAAGATTCTGGATTTGTAATTGCATCACTAACTAAGATGTTAAGAGTTAAATTATCTGATGGTTTTTTTTCTGTTGCATTTATATAAACCGGGAGAGTTACTGTCGGTGCTGTTGTATCAACTGTAAATGTTCTGTTACCAGTCATATTTTCATTGCTAACACTATCATTACACCAAACTCCCCACACATGACCTTTTCCTTCTGGAATATTATCAACTTGAATTGACCAAGTAGTTGCATTTATAGGACTTGAGTTTGTCTGATTAGCATGCCATGTTTCTGTCCAGTTTCCATATAAAATCAAATAATCAACATTAAGATTATCAGAACAACTTAAATTAAATGTTATTAATTGACTTGTAGAATTATAATTATCAACAGGATCTGTTCCGAAAGTAGCTAAGGGGTTTGTATTATCTTGAACATCAAAAGTAGATGTTTCTGTATTATTATAATTTCCTACAGAATCATTTGCATAAATTCTATAAGTATGTGAACCAATTTGGTCTGTAGGGATTGTCTCATTATAATAAGTACCTCCACTATTTATTGTTGTATAATTTGTTTTTGCATTGTCAGGTTCAGTAACTTCTATTAAAACAATATCAACTCCAACACCCACATCAGTCACAGTAGCACTAATGTTAGTATTATCATACACATCAACAGGATCTGGATTTGCATTCAAATTAGTAACACTTGGATTTACATTCTTAACAGTTATGTTAATCAGTGTTGTAGAATTAAATTGATTTGCAGTATCATTAGCCCAGATTCTTGCTGAAATAAATTTTCCTTCAGCACTATTTGGAACCTGAATTGAATAATTATGCCATGTATTATTTCCAGACGAGGATTGCCAAGTTTGATTGACAAAACTTTCTGTTTCATTCCATTCTAAAGTATACAAGCCAAGGTCTTTATCATCCATCCACCACGAATAATACTGTACAGTATCTCCTGGATCTGGTGTTGTTGTGTTAACACCGAGATAACCAGCAGAAGTTTCATAATAAGGTTCATTATCTGGCACAACACTCACTGTATAAATATCACTCACATTATAATTTCCTGCTGTGTCATTATACCAAATCTGAAATCCTAAAGCTCCATAAAAAGAATCATTATCCCAGGTAAAATTAGACCAGTTCCATGAATCCTCTGCATCAAGCATATCTATTGGAGAATCATAAATAGAGTAATTAATAAAAGAGCCACTCTCATTTGTTGATAATATGGCCCAGTCTAAACTCTGAAAATCACGGCCCTGGGCAACTAATTCTATTGATTCTCCCTGGTTTATTATGTCATCAGTATCGTTTGTTCCTGGATTCTGCCATTGAGGTTCTGTTTCATCTTTAATCTGAAAAGATAAAATATCAGTTACATTATAATTAGAGGTTGTGGCATTATCTCTATACCAAATACGCCAGCCGACAACATCAGGATATTTTAAAGAACTATTACTCCAAGTAAAATTAGACCACCCCCACGAAGTTACATTACCTAATTCCATTGGGCTTCCGTAATCTGATGAATTTGTCCAGCCGTCAGTCTCATTTGTTGATAATATAGCTTGCCATAAACCAATATCATCACTTCCCTGGGCTGCCATCAATACAGCATCTCCTTTTTCTGGATTAGTTGAACTATTGTCCTGGTTATTTTGCCAGGTCGGGGGATTATCTGATGGTCCTGAAACAGTTACTTTTCTTTCAACAGAAGTAGCATTGTTAAAGTTAAACTCATCAAAAACTCTACATCTAACCCAGTAAATATCTATATCATAAGCTGTTATAAGATGTGACGGAAAATCTAGAGTTGCTGAGGCTAACATTGGTGCTACTACAATATCTGGATTTGTTCCATTAGCCTCTAAATCAATACCGCCACTTATTGGAATACTTGCAAAAGAAGTGCTAGTAGAATTATATTCCAAATAACCCCGCCAATTTAAAGTACTCTTTTCACTATCTACACTAGATGTTCCTTGACATTGCATATCAAAAGTTCCAGATACAGACCTCTCAATGTCTGTACTTGGTGAAATCATATCTGCAGTACCCACATTATACCATCTATCAAGTGCATGAACACCTTGTAGATTAAGAATAAAGAAAATTATGAAAAATCCTACTATCAAAAATGTTTTTTTAATTACAGTTATATTATCCATTTTTTTAATAATCTGAACATTTTAATTTAATCTCTTGATATCCTCCTTTGCAGAATCAAAGTATAATTCCCTCATTTTTAGACTATATTTTTCTACAAAAACTAAATCATCTTTATTCTCAAAATCCAATGTTTCATTATAAGTAAATGATTTTTGTAAGATTAAATCAAAAAAAATCTGCTCACTCAAAACCAATGGCTTATCCCATATTTTTTGTTTTGAAGCGAGAAAGAAAATATTATCAAACTCATCATCAGGCACTCTTGGATTTCTGAAGATTAAAACATCTTCAAATGCTCTGTTAAGATCCGAATAAATGGATTTAGCCAAAACAGAATCTTCTCCTTCTTTTATTGCTATAACATTCATCATAAAAATTCCATCATCACTTAAATGGTTTTCAACAATCTCATAAAATTCCATTGTAAAAAGATAAGGACTCCAATCAACAAAACCAATATCAGAAATTATCAAATCATATTTTTTGTTTGTAGTTAAAAAATAATTTCTGGCATCATTTGTAATTATATTAAAATTACTAATATTTAAACCAAAATATTTTTCAGCAACAAATTTTAATTTTGGGTCTAATTCTATCACATCTATCTCAATATTATAATCATTATGAAGCATCTTGATGCCTTCTCCACCACCTAAACCTATCATTAAAATAGATGAAATATCTCTGAAGTAAAAGGGTATTTTAAAAAAATTAACATAATTAAAATAATTTGGATTATCTGTTTTAATTGTCTGAACAGCATTATCTAAAACCAGCTGTCTTACATTATATCCCCCAATTACTTCATGTATTACTTTAATTTCTGAATAATATCCAGAATCAGAATAAATTATGATGGGAGATACTTTTGGAATTATGAAAAATAGTAATAATGGAATTAGTAAAAAAATCAGAAAAATTTTCTTATTCTTTATCATAATTAATGATAATAATATAAGTATAATTCCTGTTATTAAAGCAGTTTTAGTAATCCCAAGATATAAAATTAAAAAGAATCCTGTAGCAAAAGTTCCAATTATACTTCCAACAGTTGCTAGAGCATAAATCTGTCCTGCTTTTCGTCCAATTTCTCCTAAATAACCTGTCACAAGTTTAACAGAGGTTGGCACAACAAATCCTAAAAAGAAGATTGGGAATGCCAAAATCACAAATGAAATTAACAAAGGTCCAAAGATTATGCCAAGACTATTGAATTGATATAAGATTGCTTTTGAGATAAAAGGAAGTAAACAAATATAAACACCAAGAAATAATATTATTAATCCCAATTTGTTAATATTTATCTTTCCTTTATCTGCTAATTTCCCCCCATACCAATAACCTAATGCTAAAAATGTTAAAGTTACCCCAATTAAAGAAGTCCAAACATAAATAGTAGAACCAAAAATAGGGGATATTAATCTTGTTCCTAAAATTTCAAGTTCCATACTAATAAATCCAGATAATAAGACAATTAACCTGATTTTATTGATATTTTTCATTTTTTAACCTCTGCTGGAGGATCCACAATATGCTCAATTTCAATGCTTCCCCCAATAATTTTTAAATCAAAAGTATCCTGGCTTCCATGCAAGTTTGTTAGTAAAACCTTATTATATTGATTTGAGATAATATTAGTGAATTTAGCAATCAAATCATTTTTATCTTTTTCATAAACTTCAACTCGTGGATTTCCCGAAACAACTTTTGGATAGATTGTTATATCGTCTGAAGAAGACAACTTTTTTTCAAAAGTAACTCTTACATATTCTCCATCAGAAATTTCTTCGCTCCAGATTTCATCTAAATATTTAACCTCATCAGTAATATCACTGATAAACTTTCTATTTGTATTAAGATGCTCTGCATCATCTATTTCAATCACAGCTCTTATAATTGCTGTCTTGTTCTCTTCTGAATTTTCAAAAATCACACTCCCAGCATTCCAAAGACCTGTATTATTAAAAAAAGATACCATAAAAATAGATAAAAAAAGTCCTAAAAGAATAAATAATATGATTTTCCTCTTCGGAAGAGGGTTTTTTTTGATTTTTACTCTTCTGAATTTTATTGCCCCTTTATAACTCATTTTACCTCTTTTTTTCTTTTATTTACTTTATTTTTTATTTCAGTCAGTGCCTCATCAAATGAGACAGGCCTGCCTAACTTTTTTTGAATATCAGAAGCTATCTTAAGAAGCCACTTATAGTTTTCCTCTTTTATCTTAATTGTTTTAGATCCCATTTTTGGGTTACTAAGTTACCAAGTTTATAAAGTTCTTTAAGTGACCAAGTAACCAGAACTTATAAAGGTTTCTGTGCCATAAAA
>Ga0209977_10001132_pt1 | contig 11448 bp, 17 predicted proteins | sample SumtaG_2_FD_183113 | JGI IMG/M metagenome (GOLD analysis project Ga0209977, IMG submission 183113) | Deep subsurface microbial communities from Indian Ocean to uncover new lineages of life (NeLLi) - Sumatra_00607 metaG (SPAdes) (version 2) | ecosystem: Environmental > Aquatic > Marine > Oceanic... | reverse complement strand
ATAATTTATATAAATGTAGAGACCATGGTGGTCCGTGGCAAGGAATTGATGAACATAATATAAGTTTTACGGATGCCATGAAATTTGCAATGAAAAGTTATAAATCTGATATTGAGAATGGATTTAAGATAATACATATAGACCCATCAGTAAAAAAAATACATAATGTTTATGATGTTATAGAAGAGTTGATTCGGTATTGTGAAAAATTAGGACAGGATTTAGAATATGAGATAGGTACTGAAGAAACAAATGGCATCATAACTGACATTTCAAGTTTTGATGAATTTGTGTCAACATGTGTTGACATTTCAGTGAGGATTTGTCATAAAAAACCTCTATTTGTTGTTGGACAAACTGGGACATATGTTAGAGAGACAAAACAGGCTGGATTATTTGATTTTGAAAATACTGTAAAATTGTGTAATATTACACATAAATATGGATTATTTTTTAAAGAACATAATGCTGATTATCTGTCAATCGAAGATTATATGATTCATAGAAAGTCTGGTATTGATGCAATTAATATTGCTCCGGAATTAGGGGTATTACAAACTAAAATATTATTGGATAATATTAAGAATAAGGAATTATTTGATAAGTTTGTCAAATATGTTGTTGATAATAAAAAATGGGTAAAATGGCTAGTAAATGATGATCTATCTGATATTGATAAGTGTTTAATTGCTGGTCATTATCATTTTAATGATAATATAATGAATGATATATGGAAAGAAGTTGATAGAGATAAAATTAGAACTATATGGATTCAAGAATTAAAATCTAGAATATTAGAAATATTAGAAGTATTAGGTATTTGATAATGAATGAAATAATGGATAAAGATTATTATATAATAACATTTCCTAGAAGTGGAACTCATTGGTTAATGGTAATGTTGATGAAATATTTTAAATTACATTTTGATTTAAAATATTCTGATAGAGACATTATGAGTATTAAATCACTTGTAAGAAATATAGATAAACTTCCAAATTTTATAATGCAACATGAAGATCATCCAGCTATGAAAATGCCAAATGAATTAATGACAAGTAAATATCAATTTGAATATAAGAAAGTGATATTATTTATTAGAGACCCTAGAGATATTTTAGTATCACACTATTTTTGGCGTGTCAATAGAGATAGAGATAAGTCTATGTTATATAATGGATCAATAAGCGATTTCGTAAAAGATAAAGAACGTGCTGGAAATATTGACAGTTTAATTAAATATTATAATATATGGATAAACAATAGAAATATTCCAAAAGAATTTTCTGTGTTAAGATATGAGAAATTACATGAAGATACATATGGGGAATTAGTTAAAGTTTTAAAATTCTTAGATATAGAGGAAATTAATAGTGAATACATTAAGGAAGCAATTGAATTTGGTTCATTTGAAAATATGCACAATTTGGAATCTCAAAGATTTTTTAGCAAAAATAGTGCAAAAAAAAGAAAGGTGGGTATGCCGGAATCCTACCTAATTAGAAAAGGAAAAGTTGGTGAATACAAAAATTATTTAAATGAAGAAGATATTGAATATGTAGATGAACAAATCCAAAGATTAGATGATTATTTTAATTTTTATAAATAGAATTGATATAGGAGGTTATTATGAATCAAAAAATTATATCGTTGATTTTGGCGAGAGGCGGAAGTAAGGGCATAACTAAAAAAAATATAATTAATCTAAATGGTCATCCACTTATTTATTATACGATTAAAGAATCTAAAAAATCAATTGTTGTCAACAGTAATATCTGGTTAAGTACAGACAATAAAGAAATTAAAAATATTGCGCTAAGTTATGGAATAAAGGTATTAGATCGGCCAGATGAATTAGCAACTGATGAATCATCTAGTGAAGACGCATTATTACATTTTGCGGAAAATGTTGATTTTGATATATTGATATTTATTCAACCAACATCTCCATTATTAAAAGCAGAGGATATTAATAAAGGAATTTATAAAGTAATAAATGAGGATTATGACAGTATTTTATCATTGAGTGTTACGAATGATTTATTAATGTGGGATGAAAATATAAAACCTATTAACTATGATCTATTGAATAGAGGTAGACGCCAAGAAAGAAAAAATTGGTATGTTGAAAATGGCGCATTTTATATAACAAAAAGGGAATGTTTATTGAGATCTAAATGTAGAATATCAGGAAAAATTGGATTTGTTCAGATTCCTTATTGGCGATCATTTCAAATCGACAACTTTGATGATCTTGATGGAATATCAAAGTTAATGGTAAAGGAATAGTAATGAAACCTTTCAATCAAATTTATAAACATAAGGGATCAGATACAGCTATTTTTCTAGGATGTGGAACATCCATAAATAAGATAACAGAAGAACAATGGAAAGTAATTTCAAAATTTGATGTTTGGTCATCAAATAATTTTATTTACCATGATTTTATTCCAAAGTTTTATCATGTAGAACTTAAATTACATAGAAATTTTGAAATATGGAAAAACTGGAGACAAAATATAAAAGGAGAAAAATATGATAACGTAATATTTATTATTGAAAATCGTCCAAAAAGAAAATTTGTTTTGGAAGCTGTCGGTCCAGGAAGTAAATATATTTATGGATATCGTGCGAAAAGAATAAATGTTAGAGTAAGAGGAATTAAACCAAATTATAAAATAAGTTCAAAATATATGACAAACAATTGTTGTGCTAGTTTTACAATGATTCTTGAAATGTTATATAAATTTAAATATAAAAGGGTAATATTATTTGGAGTTGATTTGAAAGATTCGAGATATTTTTGGACTAAAGAGACTGAAAAAATTGGTAAGAATGTTTGGATGTACAAAGGAAAAAGAGTTCATTGTGCGACTAACAAACACAGAAAACAAAATCAGCCACATAATACCTATCGGTTGGCCCCATATATTATTGCTTTTGATAAAAAATATATGAGAAAGATTGGGAGTCAGTTATTTACCGGACATAAAGAAACACTAATACATCCTGGTTTAAAATATATAGACATTTTAAAGATGTAAAAGAGACTTAATATAAAAACCGGAAGAACCTGTAAATATATAAAATAGGAGAAATAAATGATAAATATAGATTTAGGAGGGATGAAACACTCCAGAATAATAAATGGAAAATGGCGAGTGATGGATATTAGAAAAGGATCTGATTATTTGTATAATATTAATTCTGGAAAATCAATTCCATTAAAAGATAATTCAGTTGATAATTATTTTTTAAGTATGACACTAGAGCATGTCGAACCATCATTAACAGTTTTTGTATTAAAAGAAATGAGACGCACACTAAAACAAGGAGGTCTTATTAGGATTATCGTTCCTGATGCATCAATCGCAATTAACTGGTTTGTTAATGATAAGGAGAAATTAAAACAACATGGAAACCCTTCAAAACCAGATTTCTATCCAGACACATATGGTAGCAGATTGTTCTCGTGGTTTTATACGCCTGACAGAGGAAAGATGAGCGGTCATAAGAACCTATTTGACAAAGAAACTATTAATTGGTACATAGTAAAATCAGGATTTAATAATATTAGATTTATGGAATATGGAAAACATTCTCCAATATTCAAAGGAAAAGATTACAAAAGATATATGGAGTATTCTATATATGTTGAGGCAACTAAATAATTTAAAAATTCAATTGGAGTCGAAATATGAAAATTTTTTTTGATACAGAATTTACAGGACTTCATCAAAATACAACATTGATAAGTATTGGTATAATTGATGAAAATAATAAAACTTTTTATGCAGAATTTTCTGATTATGACAGAACACAATTAGATGTCTGGTTAAAAGATAATATTATTAAAAATTTATTATTTAATGGTGATCAAGAAGTATTGTGTAATGATGATATTCTAAGTGATTATTTTACAATGAAAGGTAGTACGTTGTTAATAAGAGAGTATCTTACGAAATGGATATCTATTCGTGGAAATATTGAAATATGGTCTGATTGTTTATCATATGATTGGGTTCTTTTTAACCAATTGTGGGGACACGCTTTTAAAATACCAAAAAATATATATTATATTCCTTTTGATATTTGTACATTGATGAAAATAAAGGGAGTTGATCCAGATATAAATCGGGAATATTTTGCTGAAATTTCAAACAACAAAAAAAAACATAATTCATTATGGGATGCATCAATTATAAAAAAGTGTTATGAAAAACTTATTAAAATAAGGAGATAATAAAAATGTCAAAAATTAAAATTATAACAGATATAGGATTGAACGCAAATGGAGACCTTTTAACTGCACTCAAATTAATTGAGGTTGCAAAACAAGCCGGAATTGATTTTGTTAAATTTCAGAAAAGAACTGTCGATATAGTTTTTACTGAAGAGGAATTAAATAAACCAAAGGAATCTCCATGGGGAACTACATATAGAGAATATAAAGAAAAATTAGAATTTGGAAAAAACCAATATGATGATATAGATTGTTATTGTAGTACTAATGAAATATCATGGTTTGCATCTCCATGGGATCCAAAATCTGTAAAATTTTTGACACATTATAATATGCCGTATATTAAAGTTGCGTCGGCATCAATGACAGATTTTGAAATGTTGGAAGAAATAAAAAATACAAATATACCAGTCATTTTATCAACTGGAATGTGTACAAAAGAAGAAGTTGATAAGGTTATTGATTATTTAGGAAATCAGATTGAATATGTTCTTGCCTGTACTAGTACATATCCAACTCCATCTGAAGAAATTAATCTTAATTTTATTACAACTTTAAAGAATGAATATCCACAGTATAGAATTGGATTTTCAAATCATTCCCCTGGAATTATGTTTATGATTTCTGCTGTTGCTTTAGGGATAGAAATGATTGAATTTCATATAACATTAGATAGATCTATGTACGGATCTGATCAGGCTTCTAGTATCGAACCACCAGGAATAATAAAAGTTGTTAAGTCTATAAGAAATATGGAAATTGGTATGGGATCTGGTGAATGGACGGTATTTCCAAGTGAAGTACCAATTAAAAAGAAACTTAAAAGAAAATAAAAAGGAGAAAGAAAATGAATAATATATTTTCTATTGAAAATAAGGTGGCAATCGTAACAGGTGCTGGTAGTGGTATTGGAAAGTCAATTGCGGATGGATTTAGAAAAGTTGGTGCTATCGTTTATTATGGAATTCACAATTTGAAGGAAGAAGACAAGAATGACAAATTTAAGATTCAATTAGAAATTTCAGATGGAAAGAATTGTAATGATTTATTACACAGAGTACTCAATGAACAAAACAAATTAGATATTCTAGTTAATGTCGCAGGTATAACTATCTCAGGATACGCTACATTTAATTGGGAAACGACACTGAATATTAATTTGACATCTATATTTAAATTTTGTAAAGATGCGCATTATTTAATGATAAATGGAGGTTCTATAATTAATACGACGAGTATATGTGGTAATATAGCTTTTTCAAATAATCCTGGATATAATGTCTCAAAATCTGGACTAAAAATGTTAACCAAATCGATGGCAAAAGACTGGGCTAAGAATGGAATTAGAGTCAATAATCTATGTCCTGGATATACTAAAACAAAAATGACTTATCCTTCCCAAAATGATATAAAAAAGTCTATGAAAGTATGTGAAATGACAATGTTAGGAAGATTTGGTGATGTTGAAGAAATGGTTGGACCTGCAATATTTTTGGCGTCTGATGCCAGTTCTTATATTACAGCTTCTGACCTTGTCTGTGATGGTGGGTTCCTAAGTAATGGGATATGAAAATTTAGAAGGAGAAATATTTAAAAATATCGGAGGATTGATAATTGTCTCTTAACGCTTTGGCAAATATAAATATTGAATTGACATCGAAATGTAATAAATTATGTAAAATATGCGGACGAGTTAGAAGAAGAAAAGAATTTCCAGAAGATTATGGTGATATGGATTTTGAATTAGTTAAAAAGATTTCAGAACAAGTTCCTGATGGCATAATGGTTCAATTACACAATAACGGAGAACCATTATTGTATCCAAGATTTGGTGATGCTGTTAAATTATTTAAAAATCACATCACATCAATTACTACCAATGGAAAACTAATTGTTGAAAAAGCAGAAGAAATTATTAATAATTTAAATTCAATTTCTATTTCTATAATTCAAGATGATCCAGAAGCTGAAGAACAATTAAAATTAATTGAAAAATTTATAGGAATCCGAGGTGTCATAATACCAAGTCCAATAATAGTGTTGAGATTTGTTGGTAATGTTGATGAATTAAAATATAAAGATCTATTAAATATGAATGGTGTTATTAGAGCAAAAAGAGTTATTCATTTACCAAATGGTTCTATTGAGTATACTCATCTACCAACAATACCAGAATTTGGTATTTGTGTTGAATTCTTAAGACATTTAGCCATTGACCGACATGGAAATTGTTCATGTTGTGTTAGGTTTGATCCATTAGGAGAATTAAGATTGGGAAATATTAAATATTTGACATTAGAAGAAATATGGAACGGTGAAAAGAGAATGAAGATGTTTAAATTACACGTTTCTGGAAGGAGGAATGAAATTCCGTATTGTGGATATAAATGTCATTTTTATGGCATTCCAATTTCTGGAGAATAATTAATGAGTTCATAATTGTGTAAGCCTTAACATATTTATATAAAAGGAGAAGAACAGTGACATATGAAAATTTAAAAGTGGGGGTGAAAATGAAAAATGAAAGAACCTTGTGATTTAACGTTGTATGAAGCATTTGATGGAACTGAGATAAGTTTATTATATGGTCTTGTTAGAGATAAAATAAAAGAATTGAAATCAAAAGAATGGTCATATTCGGATAAAGATATTCAATTCGCTTTGGCTGACAAAAGGGAAAGATTAGAATGTCTATATGAAGATATGTGTTATATGTGGTCTAAGATGATGATAGACGGAAATTGGAATGGAATACGAAATAAAAGGATATTTATGGAATATGAATAATATAAAAAAATATTTAGATTTTTATATGGTTTATTGTAAGTGGGAATATGATGAAAGTTGGAAATATCATGGATATATTGATCATATATTCTATCCAAAAGAAGATATGATGAAATTAGAAGATATTGGATTTGGAAAAAAAGTAGAAGATTACAGTGAGATTACATCAATAAACCCAATTCAATTAATGTTTTCATTTATTCCGAATAAACGGTATTTAAGATTTATACGTAAAGATATTCGACCCATGATTTGGACAAAAGAGTTCTCTGGAAATATATCTGATTCTGTTCTTATGGAATATGATGATATTACGTTGGATGATTGCGTCTTATATATTAAAGAAGAAAAAAGATTTGAATTAACATCCGAAGAATTAATAATTGAGACAAATAAAATTGATGATGTATGGATTGAAAAGATTATAGGAAATAGACTATATGTTGATATGGATAAGGTGATCAAAAAAATAAATAAAATATTATATGATGATTTAGGATTTAAACTAGATTTTAAATCATTCATAACACTTCTCGGTAAAGGAGAAATTAGTGGAAAAGAAATTAATAGAATCAATCGAGAATATAAATAGTCTATTAGAGATGGGAGAATTATTATTTAATAATGATACCGATCAAATAGATATTGGTTTGACAGAATATGAAAAAAACAAATACAAAAAGAGGATAGAAAAAATGAATAAATTAATATGTACGGTTGGATTGCCGAGGAGTGGCAAAACTACATGGATAAAGAAAAATGACATAAAAGCCCCAATAGTAAGTCCTGATGCAATTAGGCTTGCTCTTCATGGTCAACAGTATATCCCTGAAGCAGAAGATATGGTGTGGGCAATGGCAAAAATTATGGTTCGCTCTCTTTTTAAGGCTGGGCATGGCATTGTGTTTGTCGATGCTACGAATAATACAAAAAAACGGCGTGATTTTTGGCAGAGCATAATGGATAAAGAATGGATAACATTTTTTAAGGTGTTTAATACGTCAGCTCAAGAATGTATTGAGAGAGCAAAAAAAATGGATGATTTGATAATTCTCCCGGTAATCGAGAGAATGGCTGCACAATTTGAACCGTTAGATAGTTATGAAAAGATTTTTGGTGAATGCATTCAGCAGAATCAAGGTGATCCGGTAGGCTAATCCATTTGGTACAGTGCCTATGCTGGGATTTGTTTGTTCCAATTTGGTTACAAAGAGAGATGGATACGGCTCCATTAGAAAGAATTGATAGATTATTTAAAGGAGAATAAAAATGGGTATAGAAAAACTTTATAGAGATGATGTTCCAATGACATCAGAGGAACAATCAATAGAAGAATATAATAAATTGGTTGACAATTGTAAAGATGTAAAAGTATCAAATATTAAAATAAAAGAAAATAGTTATGAAAAATATGAGGTTATAAAAGAGCCAAATGTCAGATATTTTATAATGAATAAAAATAAGAGATGGAGAACATATTCTGAATGTTATAATGAACAACTTGAAAAAGTTATGGTTGCAAATAAAAAGGATAATAATAAAAAATATACGTTGAAAATATTAAGTACTGAGTATAATTCGACATATGAAAGTGTGATGGATAAAATGGCTTCTGATATTGCGGATAAAGAGTGGATATTAGACACAAGATATGGTGATGTTATTTATTCCATAACAATAAAACTGGAAACTGAAAAAGAACAAATAGCTGAGATTGAAAATAGTATTGGATTTAATGGGTGGATTAATATAAACGATCTTTGTATTGATAATATTCAAGAATGGCGATTTAAATGGTTCGATGGGATAGGGTGGGTAGAAATCTAAAAAATGTTTGAAGAGGAGAATAAAGAAGAATGAAAGATTTATTGTTTGTATACCCAAATAAATTTAAGATTATTAAAAATATGGACGAAGTGATTGATGACTGTAGTATTTATTATGTGAATGAAAATATTCCTGGTGATTTAATTGAACCATTGACTAGATGGATATCTGATGTTTTAGAAAAAAGAGAATATCCACCGGCTGGTTTTAAGAATGCATCTATTAGTTATTCAGATTTTTGTACAAAATACGGATATGATTTTACAAAGATGAATTATGGATGGGTAATGTCAATGGATAAATGTGAATATTATTATTCAAGAGAAATTAATCCGATCAGATTTCTTGATGGTAATAAAATTGTCCTATGGGGACAACTTGTTTATAAATCATACCAATTGCACAATTATCAACCATCAATTAATTCATTAACTGATATATCAGTGATAATGAGTTTTTGTGCCTTTTGTTTAGGAAGAAGTATAAGTGAATCACTTAAATATTTAAGTTTATTAAAATACAACAGATTGGTGTATGGAGTTGAAAGATATTGTGATGATATTGTGTTGATAAAATTGACACCTCTGAATGTTTGGAATATAAATGTCGGAGATAAAGATGAATTAAAGAAATGTTTCTTTGATCTCGTATCACACTACACGAATGTACCGACGTTGCTACCAAAATGTACATTATGTTTTGATAAAAAAGAGAAAACATTTCACAAAGAATTAAAAACATTAATCAACAGATATTCTAAAGAAAATGGTTCTGACACACCAGATTTTATGTTGGCAGATTATTTATTGGGTTGTCTTTCTGTATATGATGAGACGGTGAATAAACGAGAGAAATGGTATGGTCGTGGAATAGTAAATCCGATAGATGGATCTAATAAAGAAACCGGTATCTTACAGTTATAATATTTAATATGATCCAAACAATACAATGGATAGCCGCATTAATATCATTCTTAGGTATTTATTTAAATATCAGAAAAAATAAGTGGTGTTTTGTGTTATGGACATTAGGAAATTTTGTGTGGATTTATGTAAACTTTATGTCTGGGCTTTTGGCCCAGGCAATAACGTTTATAATTTATACATGTTTTAATTTCTATGGATATTTGAGTTGGAGTAATGGAATCTCATTACATTCAATTAAAGGAGAAAAAGTGAAATTAATCAGTAAAGAAAATGGAAAAGAAGTGAAGGAATTTTCAGTAGTTCTTGATAATATATGTTTTCGTCGAGATTTTAAAATTAATTCTAGAGGTTCTAAAATATCAGAAGTTGACAGAGAATATTATAACTGTAAACTAGATCAAATTATATATTCAACTGGATCTGGAAAAGATAAAAAAGTTGTTATATGGAAAACCCCTGAAGATTATATAAATGATAATAATTGTAATGAATGGTTGTGTGCCTTACAACGCGATTGGAAGAAATTTGAAGTTACGGATGATATGATCGAAGAGAGTAAAAAATATGGACCATTTCTTATTGAGAAATAATAATCATTAATTTAAATACAAAAATAAAATTAATTACAGAAAATTTAATATCTCTACATTCAAATTTAAATGAATTGATGAAGGAGTTACAACCAATTTTAACAAATATTTGTGAACCTGTGAGTGATATTAATAGAATCTCATTTAATTATGATATAATTAATTTATATTTATATACCCTTCAAGCTATGACTGGTATGGTCAAATCCATATTAGATAATTTAATGATTGAAAAAATTGATAAGGAGGATCATTTGATATGATATATAAATCACCTTTATTGGAGAAAATCCTAAGTGAAATTATATGTGTTAACATCTAAATATGATCGTTGCATAGAAGGAATATTTACATCATTAGAAATTTTAAATAAATATAGAGAACAATATCCAGAAATATATAGTGATATAATAATATTAGAATCAGATTATTTCCCAAAAAAAGAAGAAAAAGATATTATGTATGTGAAGGTGTCTGAAGAGTGGAGAGATTGGATATTTAAAACACGTAAAGTTGAATTGGACAAAAAAAATAATATTAATAAAATTTTTAGATCTGTTAATGGAGGTTTCTCAACATATGTGTATTCATCAGGAAGATTTGATGCAATAAAAAAAGCCAGTGAAATTTTTAAAAATAACGGAATCAATTTAGATTAATGAGAAATATATATATCAGATTTTACATTGTAGAATCCAAAGAAGAATATATTGGAGGCATGATTAAATCTATTAAGATGGATCCAGGAAATGAGTATAAACAAATCTATGAAATAGAAAATTCAGAAGGATTTATTAAATGGATTACGAAAGAAAAATAAAGGAGATAAAATTTGAATTATGCCATGGTTCAATAGAGAAGGAACTCAAGATTTATTTTATAAAGATGAATTAAAACCTAGACCATCACATAAATTGACTCTTCCAAAAGGGACAATTTTCAAAGGAGTTGGAAATATTCTAGATGTTACGTTATTGTGTGATATTGAATTTGATTTTCTAGTGACGCATAATATGGAAATGGGAAAACCTCATATGGATTATACCAATTGTCAAATATATGAAAAGACATTTCC
>Ga0209977_10001131_pt1 | contig 11450 bp, 24 predicted proteins | sample SumtaG_2_FD_183113 | JGI IMG/M metagenome (GOLD analysis project Ga0209977, IMG submission 183113) | Deep subsurface microbial communities from Indian Ocean to uncover new lineages of life (NeLLi) - Sumatra_00607 metaG (SPAdes) (version 2) | ecosystem: Environmental > Aquatic > Marine > Oceanic... | reverse complement strand
TCCAACCTCAAAAGAGGACTTGGAACGATATGGCTTTTCAAAAGAATCATTGAGAACCAATTCAGGTGTGTATTCGTTGTATGGATTTGATCCTAATGACTTCTTTGGACATACTGATTGGTATGTTGGTGACACTCTCGGTGACGACTTTGAAAGAACAGGTGAATCATTAAGTGAAAATGATCTTAAAAGACTACACAGTAAAGTCAGTTGTAGTCACCACCACAATGCTAAGTTCCTAGAAGATATTCTTCTTATGGGAAAGAATCTTGGCAGAACAACAGGTAGGAATGAAGAAGAACCATTAACCGCCTAACCATTATCTTTATAAGACGTTGTATGATATTATTAACATGGTAATCTCAAGTGCAAAAAGAGTTACAATTATGATAGATGATGACCTTGACCAAAAATTAAGATCACGTCAATCAAAACTCATTCGAGATACACAGGGAAGTTATTCGTTCTCTAAAGTTTTGAATGACACCCTAAGAAAAGTCCTTAAATGATCTTAAATTGAGATCATTTTTTTCTATTTTTCATCTTAAATTTCTGTCTTATCAACTTGATCAAGTCTAGAGAGTAGATAATTTTTCTCTGTAACAGAAAATAAACATGAATCTTTGAGTTCTTCCTCTAGGTCTTTTCGCTTCTCAATACTCAATAGCGGTTCTATTTTTTAGACTTAGATAAATCTTTTCCAATAAGAGTTCCATCTGAATCAAACTTTAATGTAGTCTTGCTACCATCTGGTTCAGTCCACTCCATTGTCTTGATCTTATTATCATCTACGAAATCTTCGTTTGCTTCAAGATCTTTAAGATCGCCTTCTACTTCATCTATTGGTTCTTCGTTAGTGCCAGTTGCATACGTTGTTCCACCTTTATGTCGTCTTAAAATTGCATTCTGTCTAGCTTCTCTAGCTTTTTGCATTCTTGTTTTCATGTTCAATGGATCAGTAGGAAGATTTGGACTTCTTCTTTGCCTTGCTCTTGGTTTCAAAGTAGGTGACATACTTGGATTAAATGGATTACTTGTTGCAAAACCACGTTTACCTTTCTTAGTTTTACCTGCAACACTAAGACCTAAACCTGTAATTGCCCCTGCTATTCCTAATGGACTTGTTGTTCTTGAAACAAAATTAGTTTTCCTTTGATTTTCTGCTTTAAGTTGTGTGTCTAATTTTCCCATTAGACCATCAAGTGCCGATCCTGACTTAACGGAATAATAACCTGATCTCTTATCAACCAATTTTCTTCTATCCATAAACCATTAACTCCTGTCCTTTAGATAAGAATAGCTCAAGTAAAAATCCACCTGTACGCTTGTTTTTCATTACTAATTTATTAAGATAAAGTAATGGAAACTCTATTCCAAAGTATTCATCGCCACATCTTCGTTCATTTGTCTTAAAGTCAGCTCTTGTGAATTGAGGATATTGTTTTTTCATCTGCTTGTAGGCTAGTTCCCCTGTAATTATCAAAGTAGGATCTACCACTTGACCTTCTGGTGTTACCAACCATGAGTGTTCCAATGGGAGTGGAACACGTTCGCTCCAAACAAAGCCTTCAAAATATCTTAAATTTAAGATATTTGCACACGAGGTAGCTTTCCAACAGTTGTGATAGCAACTCTTTACTTGACAATCATTATCTCTTGAAACTGTATGGGATAAATCAACATTAAGATCTGTAAAGTGTTCTGCGTTATCTAGAAACCATTTAAGATATTTGTATTGATTTGACATGTTCTTGGACTTTGACAGAAGTTTAAGCTCCTGTTCTTTGAATCCTAGAATGTTATTCTTAATAGCCACTTGCTAAAACAACTCCATGATCTCTTTCTATATGATTACAGTATTCCCTGATTACTCTTTGGAAATATTTTACGCTACCTTCATGCCAAAAATTCTTAATTGGATAAACAATCCTTTGTGATATTGAAGTACATTTCTTACAATTAAGATCGTGATTCGTTTGTTTTTCCTTGTTGTAAACATCATCAAAATCGAATCCTTCTGCTACCATACAACACTTGTAACTTGTAATATCTAGAGTTACAGCTTGTTGGTATAGTTTAGAATGTTGTTGGACTTCTTGCTTCCTTAACAATCCACGTAACGTCTTTGATTTCTCAAACCTAGCAAACCATAAAGGTGAAATGAATCTTAATCTTCTATCAATCTTCATTTGTATCACCTTCTTGTTTTACTTTTTTAATCGGATTTTGGAATTTTATGTATCCTTTTTTCTTGTAGTATGCAGTTATGAGAGCTAACCCTGCTACAATAATCACAAACACATAACCATACGAAAACATATTTTCAAAAACAACCACTAACTTTCACCCCCTTCGTTTTTAGGTAGTGATTCCATTACAAGTAAGTGAAAAACTTTGTCGTCAGTCTTTGATCTTAAACTTATTTCATTTACTGTTTCAGTAAATTCAAAGCCCACTTCAAAATCTTCTTCAACAATTCCTTTGAATGATTCAAGAATTGAATCGGTCACTTCTTTTAGATCCACTAACAATTCAACTCCTTAGACAGTCTTATAAAGATATATTCAGTCATCTGTATTTGTCATTCCCTTCACTTATCTTTACAATACCGACCATTAATGCCAATGAGATTAAGATCTTTTTGATCGGTTTTGTAATAAAACCAAATTCACCTCTAAAGATTATCAATATTGGTAATACAAACATGATTGTTATTGGAATAAGAATTATCAATGTCAACCAACTTGAATTTGTTTCTGGTTCAATGATTGAATCTTGTTCTAATTCAGAAGTTACACTACCAAAAATAGTTAAACCAATTACTAATAATATTGCTACACCAATAAATCCCATGATAAACATAATTGATAGAGCCATGATCTTAAAACTCGAATCCCCCGAAACCACCACTACTTTTTTTCTGCGTCTTGGTGGTCTTGGATTTCTTACGTGACTTGCGTTTCTTGGTGGTCTTGGCTTTCTTACTTGACTTGGATTTCTTACTTGACTTGCGTTTCTTGGTGGTCTTGGTTGACCTCTGTGGCTTGTCATCAAAGAATTTACTATAATCAACAGAGCTGTAACCGCCATCACTACCACCTACTTGATTACCAAACTTTGACATTTCACCAGAGAATTTAGACATTTCTTTTGAGAAAGATCCAATTCCTTTCATTGTTTTTTGGAATCCACGTTTGAGTTTGTTCATTGTATTTCTTGTACTTGTTTTCTTTTTGATTGAGATTAATGTCTTAATTTGCTTTGTTACATTTGCTTTAGCTTCCTGTGATGTTTGTAAATCTATTGTGCCATCAAACTCATCAAGTTCTATGTTCTTTAATTTTACTATTAGTTCTTGGAAATCGTTCTGCCATTTCTCATCTCTAAGTTGAGTGTAGCCTTTTGAATCTGGTTTTTCTGTGTAGTATGATTCTTCCTCTGTGATTTGATCAAACCTTACCTGAATTTTCTCAAGTTGTTCTTTCTTTTTTAAGATCTTGTATCTTAAATTCAGTTCTGTTTCCTTTGCTTTGAGATCTGCTAGTTGTTGTTCCAGTGAATCTTTTCTCTGTCGTTGTTGTTTTATTTCAGGTATAGGATCGTTTTCACCTCTATGGATTTTATCTACCTTTTCTTGTTCATCTAACATCTCACCTGCTTTTTTAAGATCAATAAGTGATTTGTGCATTAGATAATACCTCTCTTTTTCAACTTGTCCAATGTCTTTTTTGCCTGTACTAAAGATTTTTGATATGCTTTCTTTCCTTCTTTTCTATCTTTACTATTCTCATAGGCTTTGATTGTTGCTTTTCCTTTTGTTGTTTTTCTATAACGTGCTATGGCTTCCTTAGCTTCCTTCTTGTGTGACTTGTAATATGTCTTAAAATAATCAGGATTTTCCTTACGCCACTTAATCAAATACTCTTTTCTTGTCAACTTGATCAAGTTCTTCTTCCCTGTCATCTTAGTTTTGCTCCGCCAATTTAAGATCTTTTGGGATCTTTTTTGATACTTCAACAATACAATTAACATTTCCATCTTCAAATTCTAGTCCTACGACTTTGCCATGACCTTCTTCCTCAAGTTTTTTCATAAACTTATTCAAGTCAAATGATCTGAAATAGAATCCGCCTTTAGATACTCCTTCCCATGATTCTAACCAAAAAATTCTGCTCTTAAATTCCACTTTTAATCACTCCTTTATCAACTACAAATGGCGTTGGTTGTTCTTCATTTTCTTCTTGCGAAGTTCCTGTTATCTGAATTGGATACTTTGTTGTAATGAATTTTAAGATCTCTATTGGTAAACACCATGCTGTATCCATTCTTACTTTAAGCTTAATATCTGAAACTCGTTCAACGTCAAGATGATTATTTTCTGCTGTTGGTTTCCATTTAGTTCCCCAATTTTTAAGTCGCCATACATACCATGCAGGGCTTTTATGTTCTGGTGAACACACACTTTTAACATCTGGTTGCTCCATAAGATCCTCTGGTTCTGGTAATATTTTATTAAAGTCGAAACCTGTTTTTAAGATCTCATCAATGATTACTTTGTCACCAACAACTTCAAAAATAGCTTCATTCCAATTAGGCATTTTCTTTTAAGATCTCCATTAGTTCATCTATGATTTGTTGTACTGGCATACCGTTATGAGTTCCAATTCTCATACAGTGATCAAATAATTCCTCTCTAGACATATCAGGATCGGCTTGACGTAAATCTATTACAACTTGCTTAAGATCAAAACTTGCTACCATCATTTTAAGATCCCCTTCATGTGCTTTGCGACTTGGATACAAATTGGGTGTTCACAACTAAATGGGTGTTTCAAAATTTGCTTTCTAATCTCGGTATCATTAAGATTATCTAATGATTTTAAGATTAAATTTAACCATTCATCACATTGGTATTCACTCATTTGTATCTCAACCCCACTGTCGAATCGCCATTTTCAATTAAAGAATTGTTTGCATGATCAATTTCAGCATAGAATTTATCTGAAAGATCAAGTCGTTCTACTGATTGATCACCTTGATTGTAAAAGATATTTGTGATCTCAATAAGTTCTTTATTGAATAATTTTACTTTTGTTTTTGAGATCATGTCTTGAATATCACCAACCATTAATTCAAAGTCACCGCCTTTTTCCATTCGTTCTTTGGCTTTTGTTTTAAGATCTTTAATCTTGCTATTTCTTATTTCAAGTTTTTTCATCATGTCAACTGTCATTTCAATGCTACCTCACGTTTTTTGTAGTAATTGATTTTCTTTTGGTATCTTCTACATCTTGATTTGTTAAGTTTAATCTGCTTAGCCAATCTTTTATTTGAATTTCTTTGTAATTCTACAAAGTGTTTTCTTTTATCTATTGCATGTTGTAATGATTTTTCTTTAGCTGTAAACTTTGGTTTAAGATCTAATCTTGCTTGTTTTCTTTTTACTCTATCATCTAAGACTTTTTGTTGACGTGCTTTTGCTTTAAGACATGCCTTTAGTAACCATGCTATTGCGGATTTTTTCTTTTTGAAGTGTCGTTCTTTAATTGTAATTAAAGAATAATTTCCTCTAGTATCTCTAGATTTTAATTTTAAGATCTTTGCATTGAATTTTCCGTCACTTTGTTTGTGTGTAGTCCAACGATATTGATTACCATAAAGATCTTCATAGTATCTATATTTGGTATTTACTTTTGTATCAAAGAAAGGTTTTGTTTCAGTTGAATTTTTACCAATTAATTTACCGTCATCATCAAAGTTTAACTTGGTAGTTTTACCGTCAGGATCTTTCCATTCTATAACTTGATCGTTCATTTTCATTTTGATACCTTCCCTATTAGATTTCCTTCTTCATCAAACTTGAATTTTGTTTTACTTCCATCGGGTTCAGTCCAGTCCATCGTGTTTTTATTGCCATCTTTTTTCACTTTGTATTGTGGATCTTTAAGTTGTTTTGATCTTAATTTTGCTTTTACTTTCTTACCACTAACAACTGAATGAGTATGACTTGGTTTCATTTGTTTATTCTTTTGCTCGAATAATCTTACTGCTAAAACATGTTTACATCTTCTTGAAGTATCAAATTTCCATGCAGGACACTTACAATAAAACTCATAATTGTATTGTGGATCACTCACTCTAGTAATTTCATATTGATTACCGTTACTACCATGACATACAAAAGTATCCGCATTTACTTTTTGTACGTCACCATTATCGAATAATTGCTGTGCCATAACTTCTTTAGACATTTATTTTACCTTCCTTAATTAATTGCTCTCGGTCTTTTTTGTATTGTTGTTTTGCATAGAATGGAAATTCTCTAGTGTTAAACATAGATTCACTTGTTGGTATTTGGATTCCTTTTGTTTCTCTCATTAGTTTAAGCTTCTCTTTGAATGACATTTTTTTCCAATTAGTATCGTCTAACCAAAATCTAGGTTTGATAGCTCGTTGCATTCTAAGTAAATGGTTTCTTAATTCTACTCTTTTTGATCTTAATTTATCTTGAATTACAATTACTTTATCGATATTATCAATCGCTTTTTCTAATTTTTTATCTGTCAAAGTCAATTCTTAAATCCCTCACTTGATTGTTTTATTGCTTGGAAATATTTATCGTGTTCACTACAAACTTTAAGATCGCCTTCTTTGAGTTCGTTTTTTTCCGTCTTGATTCTAACTCTAATTGTTGTTATGTCCATTGTTGAACAACCTTGCACACCACACGTCAATCTAAATCAGTCCATTTACTTTCGTATTGATCTTGTGGATCATTTTCAGCTTCATATTCAGCTCTTAAATCATCTTGATATTCTTGTGTAAGTCTTTCTCGCATGTATTCATCGTGTTCAATCCTACAATTTTTACATCTTAAATCGCTACTGCTTGTTAATTTTTGACAGTCTTTACAAAGTCTTAATCTTATTTTTCTAAGTAACCGATTAACGAACATTGTTTGTCTAGAAAAATCAGATCTAAAATATCTTAAAGTCATGCTCTTAGCTCCTTCAATACTGGAAATCTTACCTTACCATCTTTGGTTTGCATGTGTTGTACTACTGCGGTCATACCAATTACTTTATTTTTCATCTCATTTGTTTGTGGATAACCTGTGTAGTTTACCTTGCCAACGTTTTCACCTTTGGAATTTTCAAGTTCTAATGCAGAAATTAATCTCTTATTACTTGTTACACCTACAACTTTAAGATCACTCTCTAGATATTTTCTATACTTTAACCACTTGGAATCGTAAACTGAATCGGGATCTTTCAGTACAATACCTTCCGCATGTTCAAGTAATTCAATCTGTGTCTTTAATTTTAGCGGTTCATATTGTTGTATTACTTTAAGATTATTCAACTTGTTTAAGTTAATTATTTGATCTATGTTCTTAAGATATTCCTTCCTTACATGTAATGGGAATTGCTCTAAGTTCTCACCTTCGTATTTTAGAATGTCAAACGCTACAAATGTTGCAGGGATTTTTTTACTTAACAACTTAATTTTAAGATTATCTGTCGTTGATCTTGTTTGTAACTTTTGAAAGTCGGCTACATATTCATTCTCTAGTATGCAAATTTCACCGTCTAGAATTGTATCGTCAGGCAAATTATTAATTTGACTAAAGACTTCGGGGAATTGTTTTGTTTTATCAACACCATTCTCTCTAAGTAATCTTAATTTATCGTCTTTAACTATTTGTATTCTCATTCCGTCAAGCTTTGGTTCGGCTAAAAAAGTTTTAGATAGGTTGGAATATGAATCCCAACTCATCTTAATTGGTTTGTTTACTACCATTCTAAACCACCATAATTAAGATCTATTCTATTAGATACTGTGGAATATCTTTGAGATAATTGTCTTAATTTTCTCAAAGTGTTCCCCACATTTCATCGTCTTGTGTTACTTCCTTAACTTGTGGTTCAGGTTTTCCGCTTAAGATACCTTCTAGTTTTTCTTTGTAGGTATCTGTGATCTTTGTCAAGTCAGTTTTTCCTATTGACTTAACTAATTTTTTGCTATCTTGAATCTCTTTTGTAGTCAATGTTACATCAAGAGTATCTAGCTCATCGTTTTCTTGAACGTATTCATTGAAAGCAATCGTCAATAAAACAATCGTTTTGCCTTCTACTTTTAAGATCCCTAGCTTCTCTTTTTGTCTAATGCTAAACTTTACAGCAATCAAATCAGGGCAATCTATTACTGCTTGTCTAAGTTTTGCATAGTGTTTTATGTTTTGTACGACTTGATTTTTCTCGGATTTTTTCTTTAGTTTACTGCTTGGTAATAGGAAATATGCTCCTACTATTTGGCTCTCACTAAATTGATCTTGCGAAATAGTTCCTTCAATCTTAATATCGTTGTCGATATTTTTAAGATCTTCAAGTTCTTTTTCAGTTAAAACACGTTGATCATTTTCATCAAGTACGTATTTTTTCTTTATTTGACCGTATGCTACTGGCTTATTACAGCTCGTACATAGGTCTTGCTTTGTTAAACTGGATTCACAATCAGGACATGCGTTAGTTAATCCAGTAGATCCACTTGCAGATTTAACCACGTTACAAACTCTTATAGGAATCTGTAAGGCTTTGTGGATAACTCTAGTTGTTTGTAAGGCTCTCATAGTATAGTCCACCCTGCTTGTTTAAGATCTTCTGCTCGTTTATGTCGTTGTTGTGGTGATTCATTGTGCCAATTATTGTATGACTTTATACAATCCTCGCAACGATGTGGTTCTTCAATGTCGAAATCGTGTCCACGTAACCACCAACCGAAACCACCTAGATTCTTTTGCTCTATGTAAACTTGGATTATTTTTCTAGCTCCATTGTGCATGTTCTTATTTGATACTTCATCTTCGCTATCATTCAATCCACCTCTTAAGATAACACCTAAGAAGTCATAGATCTTAATCTTATCTTGGCGTAAAACAATATTACTAATGTGTAATGCTCTTTCATTAACGCCAAAATACTCTAGTGTTCCAACGATTGAATCGATAAAAGGCGATTCTAGTTTATGTTGATCACTTGTTTCAATCGTACTACCAACTGCTTTTAGTTGTTCATACAACTGCTTATCATTGAGTTCTTTCATGTATTGTTATAACAATAGCAATCATTTAAAGGTTTCTATCGTATATATCTTCATAAAACATAATCCTATTGCTCCAACAACTGTTCAAAGCTTGAAGATCCACACATGGCACACTTGATTGGCGGATCAAACATCTCATAGTTGCAATTCAAACACCGTTTCATACATAATGTAAGGTTGTTATAACATTTAAGCATTATTGATCTTGATTTCAAGCTTTTTTATCTTAATTCACGGAAAATCTGTCTTAATTTCAGGCATATCATCTTGATCAAGTTGACCTGCTCCATCTCCTGTTGGTTGGACAGTGATTGGGTGAGTGGACTGGAAGTAACGGTGTGTCTATGCCTTAAGCACTAAGAGTACAGGTGATTCAACTTGTGCAAGTTCAGGGGTAAAAAAAATGCTCCAATCTAGTACAGTGGAGTGTCCGCACGACACTCCACAGAAAGTAGGTTTACTTTGAGATCTTTTAAGATAGTTCGTCTTAATTTTCAGCTTTGATTCAAGTGTCAACTTGATCAAGTTCCCCTGCTGAATTTTTTCTAGTCTTAATCGGTTCATGCCTAGTCGTTACCTCTCAATAGTACGTGTAGTAATTGTTTATTGTATCTGATAAGATACGGATCGTTGAAAGTGGTTTTTGTTAAAGTCGTAATTAATTCAATGGGTGTTAAAAATTTCATACCGCTACGAAAAATTTGATAGTGGTTTAACTTTGTTAGTTTGTGATCTGAATTATCATTTGAATTAAGATCGGTTTTAAGATCCAAAATTAAAAGCTCCTCAAATATTCTTGAACAAACAGATTAAATATTTTTGTTAGTTCATCATTTGCATTTTCTATATTGTCAAAATTACTAAAGTTTTTACCAAAGATTTTACTAAAGTTTTGGAAACCATAAGAGCCAATTAAGATCCCAAATGAATCGATCCGTTTGTACTTTCTTAGATCTTCAATTACATATTTCATATATAATTCAGTGTTAAAATAAGAGCCGATCCCATTTGGCGATCCGTCACTCATAAAGATCAAAACATTTTTTCCGTTTTGTTTTTTAATTAAATCACTGGCATAAGTTAAAGCTTCACAGCTTGGAGTGCCACCACCAGAATAAGCAATACGATTTAATTCATTTTCATTATTCAATATAATATTAAGTCGTGAGCTTTCATAACCGATAACATTTATTTTAATTTCTTGAATATCATTTACAGCTTTAAAGAATGTCTTAATTATTTCAGCTACTTTCATAGTATCCGATCCCATTGATCCCGATTGATCAACAACAAAATTAAATGTCAAATGGTTTACAGCTTTCTTAGTTTGAAATATTTCTTTTGAAGATCCAAATTTAGCTTGAATGAATCTATTGATTGAAGGCTTTTTTCCTTTCTGTGAATATGATTTTACTTTAGCTGATCTTATCTGATTCATTATTGTTTTTAATTGTCTTAATAATTCAGTGTCGTGATCGATCGTTTGTGTTGTTAAGTATCTAGAATCTGAATTAATTGTAAAACGATCTTTAACTTCATTCAATAAAGTTTTTGATTTAGATAAGTATCTATTTTCAAGCGGATCTTTTTTCACAGCTTGTTTTAATTTCTCTTTGATTTTAGCTAACACTCTAAGATTCTTTTTTTCTGATTGAATTAAAAATTCCTTCTTATCTTTTTTTGTCATCTTGTTTATTGAATCTAAATCTAATTTTATTTTTCCTTGTGGCATGTCAGATAAATTATCCATGTCTTTATTTTCTGGTAAACTGTTTTGAAATTCTGTAAGTAATGTACTAAGTGGTTTTTCATTATGATTCTTTAACAGTGTTCTAGCTATCTGATCTAATGCTTGAGGATCTGATAATAATTCTGGTAAATTAAAAGAGCTCATTTAAGATCCCCCGATTTTTTTAACTCTATAATAAATTCATTCACTAGCTGATCCATTATTTCAAAGAAAGTTTTGAATGATGTTTTGTGTAACACATGAGAATATTCATGCTCTAATTCTGTTTTGTAATTAATTAGTTTATCATTTTCTGGTATTACAATTTCAAAAGTTTTAGATCTCTTTTGATAATAAACATAAGCCGATCCGCTTTCATCATCTGATAAATGTTTTGTAGTTAAGTGAATTTGTTTTTCAGTAATTGCAGATATGGTTTCAATTATATCGTTACAATATGATCGATCGGTTTCATCAAACTGATCATAAGTTAAATTGTCTATTGTTGTTTTGAATTTCTCAATGATTATTTTAGGATCTGTTTTGTTCTTAAGATTCTTTTTAATCACTAGATTCTTTTTAAGATCTTTAAGATATGGTTTCAAAAATTCATTCCAAT
>Ga0209977_10001130_pt1 | contig 11456 bp, 11 predicted proteins | sample SumtaG_2_FD_183113 | JGI IMG/M metagenome (GOLD analysis project Ga0209977, IMG submission 183113) | Deep subsurface microbial communities from Indian Ocean to uncover new lineages of life (NeLLi) - Sumatra_00607 metaG (SPAdes) (version 2) | ecosystem: Environmental > Aquatic > Marine > Oceanic... | reverse complement strand
AGACCGCTGATGAGTTCAATGAAAGAATTCCTCAAGCAAAGAAAAAGCTCTTCGAATATGTGGAGAGGGTGTACTCAGGAGAAGTATCAAGAGATGAGCTAACGATAAAACAAAAGATCTCTCGAAGTCCAAATCAATACAAAGTAAATAGCTACCAAGCGGTTGCTGCTAGACAGTTAGAAAGATCAGGTGTAGTAGCGTCTGCTGGGAAAAATGTGAGATATATTATTCTTAATGCTGATGCCGATCCGAATTTTCCTGAAAAAAAGGTTATCCTTTCAGAGTTATATGATGAAAAAAAGCATAAATATGATAGAAAAAAATATGTTGAACTGCTAAAAAGAGCCTTTGAAAACATATTTCCTTCAAAATTCCCCGAACTTGAGGAATTACTGACATCAGATTATAATAAGAAGTCTATTCAAAAAGATATGTCGTGCTTTATTTGAATAAATAAAAAAAAGGTTTAAGGAATTAAGAGTAACTCAAAAAAGTCAAATATTATTATTACCAAGCAGATTAATTCTAAAAATATCCAAAGATTACGTTTAAAGCTTCTTAATGCTCCTAGTGGTTTACCCATATAGTTTATAATATTATATATGAAAATTATTACCCATGTAGTTACTAAGAAAGTAATTGGTAGTAATAATGCAATTAATTCTCGTCCTACATAATCTAATAGATATCCATAGCCAAGGATTGTAAAACCTGTAATAACTAATGTAAACCCAAGCCCAAATGAATATTCTGCGAAGGTGACGAATCATTGAATGCGTTCTTCAGAAACTTTTCCAAGATTCGCTTCAAATTAAGCTTTAGAATTGGCAGATACTGAATTTACAAAAAATATGAATGATATCATTAATAAAAATGTACTTGTAACTATACCATGATTAGTAGGAGGTGGTTGTTGCCAAATTAAAGCAAGAATTGTTAAAACAGCTCCAATCATAACTGTGCTGAGAGTAATCCAATCTCGTACATTTATTTTTTGTTTACGTTCTTCATTACTCATTTTGTTAATCTCAAAATTTTTAGTTAATTAGAATTACTGGAGGCTTAAAATTTAAAGATTATGATGTCGTTTGTATTAGAAAAAAAGATATTTTAAATTAAAAAAGAAATTTAGTTAAAGGGTTGCCTTATAATGGTTTTCATATTTTCAGGTTTTGATTTCCGTGGATCACTAAGATAGATTTCATGATGTTTATTTTTCAGACCATCAAATGTCCCGCCCTCTTTTTGAATGAAATCATGTACCTTTTGGACTGTAGGATCCTCCTCAGAATACGGGCCTATATGCATAATCTGAGCCGCTTTCCCTTCTCTATACTTTTCTAATCGGAGTTTTGGTAGCAACTTCGAAAGTTCGGGTTTTTTCTCATTAGTAATAACTATCGCTTCATTAATCATGTCCTGAGTAATCCAATCTGGTTGCATTATCATCATTGTCCATTTCCATTTGTCTCTGTTTCCTTCTATAAAATCATTCATGTTCTCAGCCCACCAGAGCCCTTCTAAAGGAGGAACAACATAGTCTTTCCCTTTTGCCTTGCTTAGGAATTTAGTTTTAAATGCTATTGGATATAAAGCTGCTAATGCATCTAAATACTCTTGAGAATCTCCAGGAGATCCCATACCCTCAATCATTAAGAACTGCATTTCTGGAACATCGATAAGAGTGACTTCTTTTACACTTGGCTGATAAAACTCTTTCATTGATTTTTTAAAATCTTCTTTCGCTGGCATTTATATTACCTATATTTTATAGTTTAAGCTCATTCTCTGGGCTGAAATGCTTTAGCAGGACATTTTTCAACATCAAGAGTAGCTGGAACTTCATGTCCAAAACAATCTCCTTTAGTATCATCAATCGGCTTATAAAATTTACAATCTTTGCATTGAGCCATTCTTTTAATCACATCAAAATTATTTTTTAAGTATTATGATGGTATATGATTTGTGACAATAAACTTTTTTTTATATTTTTTTTCCAAGTGAATAAAATGTAGTTTGCAAAATCTAAAATCTGAATATTTTTGTCGGGCACCCCTCTTCTAATCAACTCGTGAAAGTTTACTCTTAAATATCTTTGTTAAATTTATTTTTTTGTGCTTTTGGCACGTATTATAGATTATAAAACTTAAATCTAAATAGACAAATTTGTATTATTTTTATGACTATTAGAAAACTGATACACTATATCGGTTTATTTGTATAAAATTTGAGAATAATATTATGTCAAAAGCAATTTCTAATTATGATTCTTTTTATGATTGGGAAAAATCGTTCAAGATTAAGTCTGAATCAGAAAAAAAGATTGAGACACAATCAACTACTTCTATTGGTATTTCTGAAGATAACTTTAAGAACTTTTTAAAAAAATGGAAGAAAAATAATTTAAATTAAAAACATTTATAGAAATTTATACTTCTTCTCCTCGTCTTTTAGCTTCAATATCTTTTAAGCCCTTTCTTAAAACTTTACCCACAAGCGACTCTGGCAATTCTTTCCGATATTCAATGAATTTTGGGATTTTATAGGGCGCAACATTTTGTCTTAGAAACTCCTTTATTTCCATCTTCATTTCATCTGTCTCACGATATCCATCTTTTAATACTATATATGCCTTAACTTTTTCACTACCAGGAATATCTGGATCTGGGATGCCTATAATAGCAGCATTTCCAACAGCTTCATGTTCAAATAAAACATCTTCAAGCTCTCTTGGATAAACCTTAAATCCACTAACAATTATCATGTCCTTTTTTCGGTCTACTATATATAAATAACCATCCTCATCCACTCTACCAATATCACCGGTTAAAAGCCATCCATCTTTCAGTTGATTTGCCGTTTCCTCAGGTTTATTCCAATATCCTTTCATAACTTGCGGACCTTTAATCATAATTTCACCTGATTCTCCTTGAGGCATAATCTTAGAATAATCATCAATATCAACGATTTTATATTCTGTATCTGGTATTGCCAGTCCTACTGAACCAATTTTCCTTGTTCCTCTGTATGGATTAACGTGGGTTACAGGTGAGGCTTCAGTCATACCATATCCTTCCACTATTGTAGCTCCTGTTCTTTTTTCAAACTCTTTAAGAACTTCAGGTGGCATCGGAGCAGCACCCGTATTACAGACTTTAATTGATCTCATATCTTTCACATAATCTTCAAGATCATCACGTTCTAGTAGACGCATGTACATTGTAGGCACACCAGGAAAGAATGCAGGATGAACAGACTTAATTACTTCAAATAAGCCTTTTTGATCTCGAGGATCAGGGTGTAGAGCGATAGTAAAACCACTATAAATAAATAGATTCATACAAACTTGCATTCCATATATATGAAAAAGCGGTAAAGTCGTAAGTGCTATACCTTTCCCTCTATCAACTATACCTTTAGTCCATTCATATACAGCAATACAATTTGATACTAGGTTATAATGAGTAAGCATTGCTCCTTTAGGTAAACCCGTCGTTCCTCCTGTATATTGAAGTATAGCAACATCTTCTTTTGCATTGGTTTCAAATTTTGGTGGATTAGGTTTTGTTTTATTAATTAAATTAAGAAGTTGTAAAGTTCCAGCGATTTCTGGAGGTTCTCTTTGACCTAAGGGATTTGCCATTGGAGCATAATCAAAAATATTAGTTATTATTACATGCCTTAAACGAGTTCTTTCTTTAATATTATTTATTTTTTCTAATTGGGTATCCCATGCGATTAATATCTCTGCTCCAGAATCATTTAATTGATAAGCTAACTCATGCTCTGTGTAGAGTATACTACATGCTGTTACGATCCCCCCTGCTTTTTGGATTGCATAGAAGCTGATTGGGAATTGAGGAAAATTTGGTAGCATAAGTGCAACAATGTCACCTTTTTTTACTCCCAAATTGATAAGGGCTGTTGCAAGTCTTTCAGAAAGATCCTTGAACTTTTTATAGGAAATTTTATGTTCTAAGAACCAAATCGCAGTTCGACTTCCAAATTCTTTAGTAGCATTGTCAAGAAACTCATAGATATTAATTTCAGGATAATCAATTTCGTGTGGAACTCCTTCATCATAAAATTTTAACCAAGGTTTTGCTGCATATGGATTTTCACTCATATTATCTCTTACCTCTTATATTTCAATTTCGAATGATAGTAATTATTATTATTTTCAAAAATAAATAAAACCTAGAAATTTTGGTTTTTAATTTTTTCTATAGCAGCTATCGCTGCTTCACATACATAGTCGCATTTATCATGTATTAAATTATTTAGAGATGAGATTACTTCATTAGTATCGACTCCAATCAACCCTAAAGCCTCAGAAGTTCTCCATCTTACATCAGGATTCTTATCATTTAACGCATTTCTTAATGCTGGAACTGCTTCTATAGCAGAAGAACCCATTTTACCTAAAGCTATTGCGGCTTCTTTACGAACTCTTGCTTTTGGGTCTTCAAATAATTCTATAACATTATGAACCGTATCTTTTGCTATACTTCCAAGTTTTCCTAATGCTCTTAAGGTTTCTATACGAATAGAAACACTTTTATCTTTTAAACCACTAACTAAATCACTAATTCCTTCAGATGCTTCAATTCCCATTCCTCCAATTGCCCAAATTGACAAACTCCTTCTTTTTTTATTTGTGTCTTTAATTCCCTCAATTAATTTAGGTAATGCTGGTTTACCAATATTACGAAGAGCATCAGCAGCTTTCCCCTGAATTCCTTTCCTTTTAATTTTTAATGCTAAGAAAATGTCATCTATGATCTCTGGATTTGAAACTCGTATTACACCTAAAGTTTCTATTACTCCTTTTTTCACAATCGGATTATAATGTTTTAAGTATGTCCAAAGATATGGAACAGCATCATTTCCTATTTCAGTAAGAGTACTTATAGTCGCTTTTCGAACTCTCCAATCTTTATCACCAAGAGCTTTAAGTAAAGGGGGAATTGCATTTTTTGCTCCTTTTCCAATTTTTGATAGTGATTTTACGGCTTCAGTTCTAACTTGCCAATTTTCATCCCTAACACTATCTATTAAAGGTGATATTACCTCAAAATCACTACTACCTATTTTTCCAAGCGCTTCTGCTGCTTCTTTTCTAACATCCTCACTCTGATCCTTTAAACCAGCAATTAAACCGGAGATTGAATCTTCTGTTGCTATTCCGATTTTTCCTAAAGCGATTGCAGCTTCTTTTCGAATAGATTGCTCATCATTTTTAATTAATTTAGATATTTCAAAAATTGCTTTCTCTGCAAAATTCCCAATTTTACCTAACGAACGTACTGCTTCACGGCATATACTCCAATCATTGTCTTTTAGGCATTCAATTAATTCAGAAACACTTGAACTCGATTTATTACCCAATTCTCCTAAAACAAAGATTGCATTAAATCGAATGGATCTTATTTCACTCCCTAAATGTCCAATAACTTCATTAATAACATTTGGATCTTTTTCAATTCGACCAAGAACCAAATCTACTCGAGCATCTCGTAACAATTTTTCTAATGGAGCTGAAATTTTTATATCACCTTATATTCCCAAATATACTTTTTTAATTCGAGGTTCTTTTTCAAGTTCATCTTTAGTACCTCTCATCTCAATCTTTCCCTCTTCAAGTAAATGAATAAACTGCGCTATATCTAATGCTAGTGCAGCATCTTGTTCAACAAGTAGAGTAGTTGTTCCAGTTTCCTTGATTTGATTAATCGAATCAAAAATTGCTTTCTTATATTTTGGTGCTAGCCCTAACGATGGTTCATCAAGTAAGAGAAGAATCGGATCTGACATAATTGCTCGACTAAGTGCTAGCATTTGTTGTTCTCCCCCACTTAGCGTCCCAGCTCTTTGTTTCTTTCTTTCTTTAAGCCGAGGGAACAAATTGAATACAAAATCTAATAATTCTCTAAATCGTTTTCTATCTTTTAAACAATAAGCACCCATTTCAAGATTTTCCATAACTGTCATATCATAAAAAAGCTTACGTCGTTCAGGACATTGTGTTATACCTTTTCGGGCAATTTTATGAGCATTCATATCGTCTATTCTTTCGCCCTTAAAGTATATATTTCCTCTATCTATCTCCTCTAAACCAGATATCGCTCTAAGTAATGTTGTTTTTCCTGCTCCATTAGGACCAATAACCGCTTCGAGAGCTTTTTTCTCAAGCGTTAAATTCACTTCCTCAAGTGCTCGAGCTTTACCATAATAATGATATACTTTTCTTATTTCAAGCAAATTTTGAGTTTCTTCAGATTTTTTTTCTATCCTTCTTTTTAACTTCATTAATTTCCACCTCTTCCTAAATATGCTTCAATTACTGTTTTGATATTAACAACCTCTTTAGGAGGTCCATCTGCAATTAATTTACCTTGATTCATTACAAGTACTCTAGGTACTAATGCCATTAATTCACGTAAGACGTGTCCAGCTATTATAATAGTATAACCTTCATAATTTAATTGCTTAATTAATTCAATTATAATCATCTGTTCTTCGTGTGAAAGACCACTAAAAGGTTCATCAAGGAGGAGTAATTCGGGATTAGATGCCAGAGCTCTAGCAATTTCAAGTTTCTTCAAATCTCCAAATGGAAGGATTATTGGTGGAATTCTTGCTTTATCTATTAATCCAACTGAAGCTAAGATGGTACTTGCTAGCTTATCTACACCAATATCTTCACTCCTTGCTTTTCCTCTTGGTGACATGCACCCTACAATAACATTATCAAGACATGTAAGTCGGTGCAGTGGTCTAACAATTTGAAATGTTCTTGTAATACCATATTTGACTCGTTTGTGTGTACTAAATCTTGTAACATTTACACCATCAAACATTATAGATCCTGTATTAGATTTTTCAAATCCAGATATTAAGTTAAATAATGTTGTTTTTCCCGCTCCATTTGGGCCTATTAATCCTACTAAAGAACCACGATTTATTTCAAAACTCACATCATTTACTGCTGTCAACCCACCAAATCTTTTTGTCAGATTTTTTATTTGGAGAATTACACCCATAATTTCTACATCTCTTTTTTATTAAATTTTGATTTATTTACCCCTTAGAAGATCCCATAAGTCTTTACTTCTTTTAATAGCTGGTTCCATTAAACCTCGTTCTGTAAAACGTACTACTACTAACAATATTATTGCAAAAAATAGGGTCGCAATATTAGAAAAGATTAACTGAAGATTACTTGGTAAAAAATCAGAACAAAGTTGAGTAATAATTTCATTTAAAACATAGAAAAAGTAAGCTCCAAATGCAGCTCCTGAAATCGTTGATATTCCTCCTACTACAACCATGATAATTGGATAGAAAGAATAGAGAGACATAAAAATATCTGGTTTAACATTTCCTCTATGTAACATATATATGGATCCTGCAATACCTGCAAAGAAAGCACTAATACAAAAAGCCAATAATTTATATCTCGTTACATTTATACCAGCAGCTTCAGTTGCATATTCATCATCACGTATCCCCTTAAAAATAGTTCCAAGTTTTGAATTATAAACAACAAGCATAATAGTAATACATACTATCATAATTATTAAGGCGAGTATGAATTCAGTTATAAGTTTTTCTCTCAGAGTTAATGATTGAAGAAATGCTACATTTCTTATTCCTTCTGACCCAAAAAACAGGAACCTTAATGATTCCATCGAAAATAGTCTCCACATTAGTAAACTAAATGCTAACGATCCTAATGCTAAATATGGGCCTTTTAATCTTAAACTTGGAATTGCTATTATTAGACCAAATAAGACACCTAATGCACCTCCAATAATAATAGAGGGAAACCAATGAAATCCTAGAAATTTCACAAAAGCTGCGCACATATAACCACCTAACCCAAAAAAAGCAGCATGTCCAAAGCTTACTTGGCCTGTTACTCCTGATAACAAATCCCAACTAGCAGCATATATAGCATATACCATAGCAATAATAAAAACATGGAAATATACAATACTGTTAAGTAGAAGCGGTATTAATGTCACCAAAAATAAACATAATAAAATTATTCCCCCCCTAAAAGATCTAACCCAAGATTTCAACTCACTTTCTGCATATGGAATTTTATGTTTAAAAAAAATTCCTAATCGTTTAGATGTCTTCTTAGAGTAATTTTTAAGAGGTATGCTAAAAGGGCGCCTAGTTAAAACCTTCTCAGTTACTAATTCTTCATTAACATTCTGGTCCTTTTCTACCATTTTAATTCAATATTTAAAGTAATTATTTAATTTAATTTATTAATTGTTTTTGCTTAAGTTCTTTCTTTCTTACCAAGAATACCACAAGGCCTGAAAATTAACATTATAATAATAACTGCAAGATAAATTATTCCAGAATAGGCAACATTATATGGAATATCGACTAGATAAAAGCATATAAATCTAGAAAATGAAATAATAAAAGCGCCTATTACACTTCCTGGAAGACTTCCTAATCCTCCAAGTAATACAACTGACATAGATATTAAAAGATATTCCCATCCATAATTAGGATAGATAGGACTGACAGATACATAAAGTATCGCTGCAAACCCAGCCAAAACAGCCGATAGAGTTAATACAAACATGAGAATTAGATTAACATTAATTCCCATTAACTTAGCAGCATCTTTATCTTGTGAGACTGCTCTAATTGCTTTACCTATTCTAGATTTTTTTATGAACAATATTAAACATGATAAAATAATAACTGCTGCTATCATTATTACTATATATTGGGCATCAATTTGTGTTCCAAAAATGTTTATTTGACCTTTTGCAAATGGAATTAGTGAGATATCCTTTATTTCTTCTGGTTTACTGCCTTCATAAACCAAGATAGCTTGCTCAATTAAGAAAGCTAAAGCAAAAGTTACAATCATCACACCAATTTCATTATGTTGGATAGGTTTTATTAATGCAAGGTACGTAACAATACCAAGCAAAGCTATAAGACTTAAACCTATAATGATAGCGATGGGATAAGCTACAATATTAGCATTAATAAACCAAAAGACAATATATGCTGTAAGAATGTAATAAGCCCCATGAGAGAGATTTATAATACCTCCAACACCATAAACTAATGAAAATCCAACTGCTAATACTGCCAAAACGCACCCTAAGGCAGCACCATAAACCAAAATACTAATTATCGACATAAATTTTATCCCATTAGAAAAATAATATTATTTAAATTTTACTCAATTAAAGAAAAAAAAAAAATATTTAATTTAAAATTTTTTAATTATATTTTTGACTTTAGGGTAAGACCCACCAATATGGCCATCTGAACATATCATTAGGAATAAAATTATCATCATAGAATCCACCACTTGGGATCACATGTTTTACTCCTTCTTGGTTATATTGACACCATAAAGGTGCAGAAAAATTGTAAAGCCCAGCATCAGGATTCGTCGCGATTACGTCATGGTTTTCATCAAAAGCTAATTTTCTCCCTAATCCGAACATCCAATTTGTAGTATTAAAACTTTCTAAACCAGCAACAAGATCATTCAAAGCAGTAGACCCAGCAATAGTTGTTGCATTAGCTATTATTTTTATAGCATCATAAGCTCCAATTGCGGTATAAACTGGGTCATAACCACCTGTTGCAACTTTAAATGCGTCCCAGAAAGCAATTTGATTAGGTCCTGAAGGAACTCTTTCTGCTCCTGACATTGATATCTCATACTGGCAACCCATCGCAGGTGTTGTTGTTAAATAATCTGCAAGTTGATGAGCTACATTAATACCTGCAACAATCGCATTTGGTTGAGTTAGATTATATCCCATTCCGAAATAATTCCCTAGAGTTGGATCGGAAATAACAGGGAGCATTAATTGATGACCACTTCCTCCAAATACACCCCAATAAGCCATAAAATCTAATGCGCCCATAGATGGTGTAATTGGTTTTAAGGTAACATTGGCGTAACCTAATCGAACTCCTGGCGTAACCATAGATGTAGCATTTAAAAAATCATAAAGCATGTTTTTTAGATCGATTGTCCATATAAGTTCCTCATACATAATGGTAGCACCATCTAAAATTACACCCTCACCAGTCATATTTGGAAATAGAAAGTTTTCTAGATAATCCATAAATGCTAGTCCTAAATTTTCACTATTTTGGGGCATTATTCTAAAAAAGTATGGCCAAATATCACTTGCTACATTTGTTTGACAAAATTCAGTTGTTGCACAGCCTGTAGTCATAAAAGGAATACCCGCTTGCATCAAATATGGTACATAAGTCTCAACAACTTCTGATCTAAATCCACCAATAACTATATCTGGATCTTTTTCAATCATTCTTAATGTTGCTGAAAGAGCTTCATCATAATTATAGAATGCTTCTTTTGTATCCTCCATAGTAATACCTATATAATAAGGAGTCCCTCCTACATCCACTCCACCAGCTGCGTTTATTTCTGTTGCTGACATTGTCATACCTACATACGTTAATTGACCATATACTGCAGTATGGTCAAGGAGTCCAACTTTGATCGTTTTTGAAAGTGGAGGCTTTCCTTCTCCAGCATATCCAGGATACTCATAGGGATTTTCGCCTTCTCCCGCGGGGATTACTAGAAAGTACCATGCTCCAATTCCAATCCCCGTACCTATAACAGCAATAAGTACAATCGCTAAAATTCTTTTTGTTGATTGTTCCATTTATTAGATCACTTCTTTTTTAAATTTTTTCTAATTATTTAATATGTATTTATTTTTAAATTAAAATCTACAAGTATTAGTTCATTTTAACATATATTTAAAGTTTTCATCTTTTCACATTATAAATCATATGAAATGATCTTTAAGAATTTGTGGAAAAATAACTCAATTCTTATTTTTGAATCTACTGTTATTCATTAAGCGATAAAATTCACATAAACTTGGAAACCAAAAATTATTCCAAATAAAATGAGTAAAATTATTAATAGAATGAGGGTGTAAAATCGCCATTTTATTGAAATATTTTCTCTTTTTTCTTTAAAAATCATATAGGGTAATAGAATGGCCCCTACAATCCAAATTGATATCCAAATAGTGAATATATACCAGTCAGGGTGTATAAAAGCAAACATCACTATAATAATACTTCCCCAACTGATAACTAAACGAAACATTCTACGTTTAAATCTAATATCGGCATCGTCAGACTTTTTAGAAGGGATGAGTGAGTAAAGTAAGCCAAAAAGAGGAAATATTAAGAGGGTTGAGTGGGTTGGATTTAATAGTTTTAGAATTACGTCTGAGAAGAGAACACCAAGGAATATTGAAATGAATAAATTGATAATTGTCCAAATTAATCTGAAATGAGTTTTTATAAAATTGCCTATCTTAATAAAGATGGTCTTAATTAGGGTTTTGAGTTTTTTAAAGAATTTAGCTATAATATCTATAAATTTATTAAAGAGCTCTCTTAAT
>Ga0209977_10001129_pt1 | contig 11460 bp, 8 predicted proteins | sample SumtaG_2_FD_183113 | JGI IMG/M metagenome (GOLD analysis project Ga0209977, IMG submission 183113) | Deep subsurface microbial communities from Indian Ocean to uncover new lineages of life (NeLLi) - Sumatra_00607 metaG (SPAdes) (version 2) | ecosystem: Environmental > Aquatic > Marine > Oceanic... | reverse complement strand
AGATTCGATCATCTTCAGGGCCGCGATGTATTGTCAAACATACACTTTGTTTTTCACAATCGACTACAGGTTTGCCTGCCGGCTCATCGGCGCTGACAGCAATTAGAGTAACTTTTCCTGGCGGCGCTTTGACCGATTGTTCATCAAGAAAAGGAAAGTATACTTCTTTGACTACCTCCAGCACCGCCTCTGCTTCGAACGGTGAACAGTTAAGCCCGTTCCGGATCTCATTGAGAAATCTGGCATCAAGAGTCTTTGAATCCAGGCGTCGAAGCGTTTCTTGCTTCTTGTTTCGTATTCCCATAAAGGACTCCTTCCTGATAACATATTTTTCACATATCATAACACACATGACCGGTGAGACATATGTCAGGAAGGTTAATCCGATTACACATAGAAAATTGTCAAAAATATCTGTATTTTCGCAAAAAATCGACATTTATTCGGACTAGATATAGGTAAAATTAACATTTGTAGTGACAAAATGGTGACAAGATGTCACTTGGAAATCAGGGTGTTTTCCAGCTCCTGAAAGGGGGACTTGACAACATCACAATTTGTGGTAGAGTGTTTAACAAATCTATCCATGATAGAATCGTTTTGAGTAAGAAGAAATGAAGCAAATAGGGAACTTTCGGATTATATAGTCATGCGTAATTGGGCACGAATACTCATTGCCGTATTGACAGTGGCTTGTAGTTCGAATACAGCGAATGCCTGCACAATCTTTACTGCCTCCCACGGCGACGTAATATTGTACGGTAACAACGAAGACTACACGAATCCGAAAACCCATTATTGGGTAATCCCTACCGAAGAAGGAAGGTATGGGGGAGTGTATTTTGGTTTTGACGACTTTATTCCCCAAGGTGGTGTCAATGAGAAAGGTCTTTCATACGACATAAATGGTTTGCCAAAAGCTCCTCTTAATCTGCATGCTGAATTGCCCAAGCCAGACGACTGGATCGTCCGTGTGATTATGAAAAAATGTGGCACTGTCGAAGAAGCTATCCGAATGGCGAAAAGCTACGACTGGGGTGACTCACTCAAATGGCAGATACACCTGGCGGATTCAGGTGGGGATGCTGTCGTTATCAGTGCCGGTCCTGATGGTGAACTAGCCTTCTCACGAAAGCCAATAGGAGACGGTTATTTAGTGTCAACGAATTTCAACCTGGCGAACCGAAAAAATGCTTATAGCTATCCCTGCTCACGATATGACACTGCTTCACGAATGCTTGATGTCATTGATACTCCCAAGAAGCTAACCGTGGATTACTGCCGATCTATTCTTGATGCCGTTCACGTTGAGGGGGCATCAAGCAATACGCTCTATTCAAATGTCATAGATTTGAAGAAAGGTAGAATTCATCTGTACTATTGGCATCAGTGGGATGAGGTCGTAAGCTTAGACATAGCAGAGCAGTTAGCCAAAGGATCTCAGCGTGGTCGAATTAGCGACCTCTTCTCAAGTGACACCACTAAAAAGGCCTCGGACGAATACCAAAGATATCAGAAGAAGAAAAAGGTCGAAAAGAAGAAACCGTGGTGGAAATTATGGTAGGGGAAAGCTGTGGTATGGGCTTTGCCCATCGCGCGGTTTGTAAAGGTCCGAACGATTGAAAGACTGCACATTATCAAAGCTCCGTTACGATCCGATAAGATTTCTCTTATCTTCGAGGCAGCCAGCATGGGTAAAATACCAAACCCTAGTAAGACTTCTTGGAAGATCGCAGGATGATCCTGATGTCTGTCACTGGCGTAGAAGGCGTGATGCATCGGCACTTGTTGCAGGCATCAGGGCAAAGCAAGGACCTGAAGGTTGGTTCCCCTGCATGCCTTGGATGCATATTCATAGATACTACTTCCACCGGTTGGTCGAAATGGGATACGACATTGAGGACGACACCGTTCGACGTACCGCGGAGCAACTCTTGGATTACCAACTACCGGATGGAGGATACATGCATCCAACAGGCCCGAGGGTAAACACTCCTGATCCTCGAAAAGGATGGGCGGCTTGCATGACTGGGTATGTCACAAAGGCATTGATGGATCTCGGATTAGAAAACCGACCTCAGGTCAGGAAAGCCTCGGGGGTAATGTTGAATGGTCAGAATTTTGATGGAGGCTGGATTTGCCAGCAGGGAGGGCCCTGTGTGGATGAGAGCAACTGTATTATTTCCGGTTCACCTTGGATACTTGGGTGCCTCGTACAGGCCCGTCTTATCAGTCATGATAGTGCTATCGCGAAAAAGGCTGTTGCTATGTTTGGCAGATTTAAGAAGGAGGTTATGCATCACGGATACATGCATGATAGATGCTATAGATGCGACGAGTCTCTTGTCTTGCCCTCTCTCCACGGCCTGGGGATGTCAAAGCAACATCCTCTCTTTAGAGAACTCTTTGAATCACTTATTGGTAAGCAACAATCTGATGGTTCATGGCTTTTTCGAGGAAACCGATCAGCGTGGTACACAATCGAGACCGTTGCGGTTCTCCAAGCTATCGAAGCCGTATGAAGAAGGTCAAATCCCTACTATAAGAAAATGGCAATCATACAGACACTTTGGCGGAAAAGATGTGAGCCATCAGGATAAAAACAGGATTCAGGAGAATCGGTGATTTAGTAAGTAATTTCCCAGGAAGGAGAAAGTCGTGGATAGACGAGTTTTTTTGAAAAGTATCAGCGTTCTATCACTAGGTTTAAGCAGTCCAGTTTCAGCTCAGAGTACCCCAAAACAGCCGAATATTCTGTTCATTTTTTCCGATGACCATTCATTGCAGACTTTGGGTGCTTACAGGTCAAGGATGAATGAATTCATAAAAAAACATAACATCACGCCCAATATCGACAAGATTGCTGCCCAGGGAACCCTTTTTGAGAATAGCTTCGTCGGTAATTCAATCTGTGGTCCCAGCCGGGCTTCGATTCTGACCGGTAAACACAGTCACGTTAACGGCTTCACGGGTAATGGCGATTGGTTCAACCCCAAACAATGGACCGTAGCGAAGGAACTTCAAAAATCAAATTATCAAACAGCGGTGATCGGTAAATGGCATTTGGGCTCTCTTCCGATCGGCTTTGATGACTATAAAGTCTTGGTGGGCCAGGGAACTTATTACAATCCCGATTTCATTATCAAGGGTTCTTCAGAAGCTGTCAGAAAGCAGGGGTATTGCTCAGATATTATTGGCGATATGACAATCGAATGGCTCGACAAGAAAAGAGATAAAACCAAACCATTCTTTCTTTGCAGCTGGCATAAGGCCCCTCACCGGACATGGCTGCCGCACCCAAGGCATTTCAATTTACTAGAGGAGGTGAACGTGCCGGAACCTGAAAATCTCTTTGACGATTACCAGGGACGAACGTCATCCGCACATCAACAGGAGATGACAATCCGTGATCATATTAATATATCAACCGATCTGAAAGTTACGCCACCGGTTGCAACAACGCCACTAGATAAGATTAAAGAACTAACGCCCAAAACAAAATCCATAGATCCAGCGACATTTAATGAATTCGGGCGAATGACTCGGGATCAAAAGAAAGCATGGGATGAATATTATTTGCCTCGCAACAAAAAATTCCAGGCCAAAAACTTAAAGGGCAAGGACTTGCTTCGCTGGAAGTATCAGGCCTATCTTAAAGACTACATTAAGTGTATCAAAGCAATGGATGACAATGTCGGCAGGGCACTGGATTACCTGAAAAAGAACAACCTTGAAAAGGATACGATCGTTATTTACAGCTCGGATCAGGGCTTTTATAACGGTGAGCATGGCTGGTACGACAAACGATGGATGTATGAAGAGTCGTTGCGCAATCCATTGATCGTTAAATGGCCAAAAGTTACAAAGCCCGGTACACGTTGTAAGGAAATGGTTCAGAACATCGACTATGCGCCTACTATTCTCGAAGCAGCTGGAATCAAAACTCCCAAAGAAGTCCAAGGCAAATCACTGCTGCCTCTGCTGAAAGGCAAGACCCCAAAAGATTGGCGAAAGAGCATTCTGTATACCTATTACGGAAAGGATATACATGCAGTAATCAGCCACCGCGGTGTCCGAAACATGCGTTATAAGCTGATTGAATTTTATACTAAGGGTGAGTGGGAATTTTATGACTTGCATAAGGACCCACTCGAAATGAACAGCGTATACGATAATCCAAAGTATGAGAAAATAATCAGCGACATGAAACGAGAGTTGAAAAAGTTAATGGCAGAGTATCAGCTTGGATAATAATCAACATTACATTTTCTATTGCCTAGAAAACGGAGTTATATTGTGAAAAGTGAAAACATATCAAATCAGACAGCAGTGAATAGGCTGACAAGGCGATCTTTTATCAAAGCCCTTGCCGCGACAGCTGTAGTGGCTACCAGTGCACATCGTGGTCTGAATGCCAAGATTCAAGAGCCAAAACAGAAGCCTAATATCCTTCTGTTATTTTCTGATCAGCATCAGGCGGACTGTTTGGGTTTTCAGAATCACCCCGATGTGATCACTCCGAATCTCGACAAGCTCGCAAAAAGCGGAACCGTTTTCAATAGAGCCTATTGCCAGGACGGAGTCTGCGTTCCTTCCCGAATGTCCTTAATGACCGGGCTCTACCCCCGCAAACTGGGCATCCTCCACAACCCCGACAAGTCAAGTGTCATTGACGAAGTTGTCTCGCTGCAATCGGTTCTGAAGGATAACGGGTACTATACCGCAGCCTTTGGCAAGCGTCATCTCAAAGGTTCAGCTGATCTTGGCTGGGACTATCAGCGAGGTCACATTAAGAAAGAATCGCCCGGCAACAGCTACTGGGAATGGATTGAGCAGCAAGGATATCTTGATGAGTTTCAACACGACTGGAGCGCTGAGTTTGGAGGCAAATATCCGACCGCCGATCTTGGAACGAGAATATCGGCATTGCCGGAAGGCATGACAATGGAGGCATTTACTGCCAAGGAAACTGTCGAGTTGATCCGTGAGCAGAAAAACCGCGATAAACCTTTTTTCTGCTGGTCTTCGTTTTACCGCCCTCATCAACCTTACAATGCGCTAAAACGTTTTTTAAATATGTATGACTATTCCAAGTGGGGCCTGGGCACTGCAAAAGGTGATGCGATCAAAAAGCCAGCGACTCTGAACCAATCACCTGATAGCCTTCCACCTGCTTTGAAGGATTGGCACGAGGGCAAAAATAAAGTCTGGCGTCTGGACAAAGCAGCCAAAGACGAGCAGCTCTTCCGTTTTTACATCGCATCATACTACGCACTTGTTACCGAGATCGATCACCATATCGGCACGATCATGAACTCGCTCAAAGAAGAGGGACTGCTTGACAATACTATAGTCGTCTATACATCCGATCATGGAGATTTCGTAGGTAGACATGGCATGATCGAAAAATGCGCAGTTGGCCATAACGTTTATGAGGAAACCCTCAGGGTTCCACTAATTGTTTCACAGCCTGAACGGATAAAACAGGGGCAGGTAATTGATGGTCTCGTCGAAATGTTCGATCTTTACCCAACTCTGCTGGAACTTGCAGGTATCAAACCACCGAATACTATACACGGCATTGATGCTACATCCCTCGCTGCGACCTTAACTACCGGTAAAGCAACGAAGCGAAAATACATAGTCTCTGAGAATTGGTCGCAGGCCAGCGTAATAACAGATAAATATAAACTCGGGATATGGCTTGATCCGACTGCTTATGCGGCTGGAAGGGATTTCAGGTCTTTCGGTGATATGCTCTATGACCGCGAAAAAGATCCGGATGAAATTAGTAATCTGATCGACAATCCGGAATATGCCGAAGTGGAAAAGCAGCTTCGAGGCTACTTCGATGATTTTGTAAAAAGAATTCCGGCAACGGGTAAAGAAGAAATTATTAGACGAACTAAAATGTCTTGACGCTGAAATTAGAAGGGGATATCGATGAGAAAGAATTTTCAGAACAGAAGGGAATTTTTAAAAGCGGCAGCGATGTCCATGGCATTTGCGGGTTTATCCGGATGCTCGGAAGGTTTGCAGAGTTTTGGGAATAAAGGTGATAAACCTAACCTGTTGTTTATCATGACCGATCAGCAGCGATCGGATGCATTAAGTATAGCCGGCAATACCGTTCTTGAAACCCCCAATCTTGACCGGTTAGCAAAACAGGGTGCTTTCTTCAGAAATGCCTATACCCCCTGTGCTGTTTGTGCGCCTGCACGCGCATCTATTCTTACAGGGTATATTGTCGAGCATACCGGAGCGAAGACAAACGCCCAGGCCTATTACGTTGAAGAAGACGGTTTGATGCCCATGCCAACCTTTGATGAGATACTGACAGAGCATGGTTATCACTGTGAGTATTACGGCAAATGGCATACCGTGTCTTCTCATTCTGAGGTCTATAAAAATCCGGTCAAGGAAGCGAAAAACGGTAAGTCTATTTTTGGACCGGGGGGGCAGAGATACGTGTACCTGGACTACCTGGACAAACGTGACCCAAAAAGAGAGCCAAAATTCGGTGAATTAGTCGACAAATTCACAGGAAGACCCTATCGGACAGATCCCCTGGATAAACACCACGGCATGACGGATGCCGAGTTAAAGGCAAGCAAGGCCAAATACCCACAGTGCGACCTGCACGGTGAGTTGAAGATGAATAAGGAGAATACTTTAACTGCATTTCAGGCAAAACAAACTATTGAAGCCATCGAGCGGTTAAAAGACATACCTTTTAGCATAACCTGCTCATTTCATTTTCCACACGCACCGATGCTGCCCCCTGAACCCTATTATAGCATGTATCCGGCAAAAGATATGATACCTCCGGTCAGTATTTCCGATGATATGGTAAACTCACCCTATAGAACTGCGAATGGGAGGTTAGGGAATCCGGAGTATGCAGATCCGCAAAAAATCAAATATATGATTTCCAACTATTATGGCCTTGTTAAGGAAATTGATGACTGGGTGGGTGCGATTTTAGATACATTGGACAAACAAGGGCTGACTGAGAAAACCCTGGTGATTTTCACAAGTGATCATGGCGAAATGCTCGGGGCTCACGGGTTGCGTGAAAAAAATGTGTTTTATGAAGAGTCAGCCCATATCCCGTTATTGATTCGTTTACCTGGCAAGATCAACAGCAATACCAAGGTAAATGGGTATGTTTCATTAGTCGATCTATTTCCTACAATTTTAGATTATCTGGAAATGGGTACGCATAAATCGGATGGAAAAAGCCTGCGCGGTTTGATTGAGGGCACTGACAAAGAGCATAGTAAGTATGTGGTTACCGAATGGAATTACCGAGGTGACGTGTCACCAAACTATATGATCGTAAAAGATGGCTGGAAATTGATAATTCCTTATTCTAAAACTTCCAAAGTTCTTAATGCTATGTATGATTTGAATACCGATCCTCACGAGATAAACAACCTTCTTGGAAAGAATCCGAATCGACGTCGCTATGCTGAAAAAGCAGAAGAACTTAGGGCATGCCTCCTAGAGTGGTTAAAAAAGAACAATTCGAAACACTACAAGGGCGTTAAGGAAAGAGAACTCATCTAACGAACTAAGATTGGATAAAATTTACCTCAAGCAAGTTGAATCTCATCTACAAAAATGTGTCGATTTTTAAAAAAATCTGCTTTGAAAAGATCATGGATGTCAGAAGAACTTAGTTTCTTCTAACCGTTTAAGTGGGAAATGTCAGTTTAACTATGTATTTGTCTAAGAGATCGTAATCATGTTGTCTATCCAACTCTGGTATCTGTGTATGATCGTTATCTCTGTAATGAGTCTGTCACAAGTATCTACCGTCCAGACAGACCAGTCAAAAGGCGCAACATGCTCGATGGGCAAAGGCGATGGGATTATCATTTGTCTCAATCCAAAAGATTCCGCTCGAAGTACGGTAATCGGAGTAGACCCTCAAAAGGAAGTCAGCAACTTCGACCTCAGGGGCGATATAATTGAAGTGATTAATTTGGGCAAAGGTGGCGGAGCGGGCGTCGATGCCCGGCAAGGATCTTCCCTCGGCGACAAGAACGATTCTGGAGAATGGTCATGAGTGATTCCTATCGTATCAGCAAGTTGACAGACTGCAGGTGGGCCAATCTGTTTGAAGTGAACTACGCGCGCAAGAAACAGCCACGGAGACGCTGGATAATGTGCTCGAGGAATGACGACCCTGTCGCGGGTGCATCTCGAGCTGATGCAGTCGTGATCGTGGCCACGATCGATGCCGATGGTGAAAAGAAGCTAGTAGTCACCAAAGAATTCAGGGTGCCGATATGGGATTTCGAGTACGGTTTTCCCGCTGGACTGATTGACGATAGTGAAGATGTCGAAACAACAGTAGCAAGAGAATTGAAAGAAGAGACCGGTCTGGAGCTTGTGCGAATCAGACATATCAGTACGCCGGTATTCTCGTCCGCCGGCCTTACCGATGAATCCTGCCACATGGTGCTTGTCGAGGCCCAAGGGCAGGCATCGGACAAGTGGTTGGACGAGACCGAAGATATCGAGGTGTTGTTGCTGGATGTCGAGGGGATTAGAGATCTGCTGGCTTCGGACAAAAAGATAGCGGCCAAGGCCTGGGGACTCTTGTATCACTACGCGCAGACGGGCGAAATAGATTAGGACAATTAGAAGCAAGAGGTACGACCTTGTAAAGGACAATGCAAATGCTTGTGTTGCGACATAGATGCACGGCGAGAAATAGGACGTATGATATTCGAAATTGGAGATAATTATGTCACAAATGCAATTTGACAACGGAATTACTCGCCGGGGTTTTATGGCACTGACTGGGGCCTCTTTAGCTGCGTTAGGCTGCAACGGTTACTCTTCTGCCATGAGAGCACACAAATCAAAACCGAACTTTCTTTTTGTTCTGACTGATGATCAGCGTTTTGATGCTATGGGCTTTATGGGGCATCCTTTTCTGAAAACGCCAAACATTGATCGCATACGCAATGAGGGTGGCTGGTTTAAGAACGCCTTTTGTACGACTTCTCTGTGTTCTCCAAGCCGAGCTTCATTTTTAACCGGAACATGCGCAAGCCGTCATGGAATCATGGCCAACGACATGGGCTTTGATTTTGATTTTGAAAAGACGCCATCATATCATCAGATCTTGCAAGAACGGGGAGGCTATAAGAGCGCCTTTATTGGAAAATGGCACATGGGACTCTTTCACGACAACCCAAGGCCCGGGTTTGACTACTGGCTGAGTTTCAAGGATCAGGGCGTGTATATTGATCCTCCCATGAACGAGAACGGCAGAGCGTTCAAGGCCAAAGGTTATATGACGGATATTCTAAATGAAGCCGCTTTGAAATGGCTCGACGAAAACGGCTCTTCTCCGTTCTGTATGTACCTGTCGCATAAAGCGGTTCATCAGCCCTTTATCCCGGCTGATCGCCACAAAGGGGCGTATAAAGGCAAGCAACTTGATGAACCAGCCAGTTATAATGACCCTTTGACAGACAAACCCTTATGGCAAAGAGCCCTTGTTAAGGAATGGGTCAAAGATTCTTATAGAAGCAGGGACTACCGCAAAGAAAATCCTGCTCGTCACCTTCCCGATATTTATCCGAAGCGGGATTACGAGTTTAAACCGTTTCAGCGAGAATATCATGAGGCAATATTGGCTATTGATGACGGCCTTGGGGCAATTATGGACAAACTCAAAGCCATGGGGCAGCTTGACAATACGGTGATCGTCTTTGCCGGCGACAATGGTTTCTTTATGGGTGAACATCACATGGGAGACAAGCGATGTGCTTACGAAGAATCAATAAGAATCCCCATGGTGATCCGCTATCCGAAGCTGGTAAGACCCGGCACAGCCATCGAGCAGATAGTACTGAATATTGACCTTGCGCCTACGTTTTATGAGCTGGCTGGGGTCAAAACGCCTTCGTGGGTCCAGGGTGACTCTATGGTCAGGCTTTTCAAGAACTCAAAAGACTGGCGAAAGAGTTTTCTCTATACTTACTGGGTCGATCTTAACTACCCACAATATCCCAGAACTCTTGCAGTGCGAACCGAAGACTGGAAGCTTGTGACATATCCTGACACGGAAGAGATATCTGAGCTTTACCATTTGAAGAGCGATCTACATGAAATGAACAATCTCATTGACGAGCCTGCTTACCAGAAGAAAGTAGTTGCGCTGCAGAAGGAAATTGACCGGCTTGCCAGGGAGACCGATTACAAGAAAAGCTATGCCGTACTCGATAAGACCAAAAAGCAGGGCTTGATGCTCAAGTATGATTTTGAAGGTTGCGATGGCAAGACCGTAAAGGATCTCAGCGGAAACTCTAACAATGGAAAGGTTTTCAATGCCAGCGTTGTTTCAACGGAAAGAGGGGCTGCTTTAAGCTGTTCTTCGCAAAGCTCTGTGATGGTTGAGCAGAGCAAATCAATTGATACAAGCGATTGCCCGTTGTCGGTTAGTTTGCGGTTTAAGGCGGAAGCTGATGGCACTATATTGTCACAGGGCCAAGCGTATAAAGGTGCATGGTCATTGTTTATTGAGGACGGTGTGCCTTGCTTCGGGGTAAGGGATTCTGGTCGAATTGCCGTTGCTGATGGCATGGAAAGCTGTCTTGGCAAATGGACACACTTAGCTGCAACGGTCAACCTCGATAAGTTGGAAATGTTTGTTGACGGCAAAAAGGTGGCTTCGGTTCCCAGGGGCAGATACTTGAAATTCTTTGGCAGTAAAACTTTGACAATCGGCAAAGAGCAGGGCGAACAAACACTTGGCATGATCGACAATAAGAGTTTTACAGGCCTCATCACTGATCTGTCCTTTTACAGGCAGTATAAGAGCAACCTGGCTAAACTAGAATTAACCCGGATTACTCAAGGATCGAGTCAATTGCCTTAAGCTCTTCAGTGGTGAAGTCCAGATTGGTCAATGCAGCTACGGCATCCTCTATATGGTTCACACAACTCGCGCCAATGAGCGCACTGCTCATCTCCTTGTGCCGTAAAACCCACGCAATTGCCATTTGGGCCATACTCTGACCGCGAGTTTTAGCCAATTCATTAAGCTTTGCAACCTTGGCAATGCGTTCTTTGCTGACAGTATCACCCCAGGTTAATTGGTCTTTCCACTTACCGGCACGCGAATCTTCGGGGACGTCTTCGAGATACTTGTCAGTTAGAATGCCCTGACACAATGGCGAGAATCCAATGCAGCCAATACTTTCCTCTAAAAGAACATCCAATAGACCGTCTTCGATCCAACGATCGAACATATTGTAACGAGGCTGGTGAATAATGCAAGGCGTACCCAAATTCTGTAAGATTGTTGCTGCCTGCCGTGTTTGCTCAGGATTGTAGGACGATATACCCATGTACAGGGCTCGACCACTTCTCACAATGAAATCGAGTGCACCCATGGTTTCTTCCAGCGGTGTTTCTGGGTCTGGTCTATGACTATAG
>Ga0209977_10001128_pt1 | contig 11461 bp, 12 predicted proteins | sample SumtaG_2_FD_183113 | JGI IMG/M metagenome (GOLD analysis project Ga0209977, IMG submission 183113) | Deep subsurface microbial communities from Indian Ocean to uncover new lineages of life (NeLLi) - Sumatra_00607 metaG (SPAdes) (version 2) | ecosystem: Environmental > Aquatic > Marine > Oceanic... | reverse complement strand
AGAACTAATTAAGTTTTTTTTTTATTTGATAGCAAACTAATCTCAGTCACCGAGCTGTAACGCTATAAACGGCGACAAAAAGTACGAAAAGTTGAAATATGATGGCGATCCTTTATAATATTGTGAATCGAAAAACTTATTCAGAGGATTACGATACTATTAGAATTTCTTACCCGCCTGAGTTGGATAACAAATGTGTAATTTGCGGAAGTGAGGTGAATTATAATTATTCAGATAACGGTAAGCTTGTCCATACGCTAGAGGGAGACATTAATCAAGTGGTTAATCTCTACTCGTGTACAAATGAAAATTGCGCGATGAGCCGAATCGTGTTTAATCCAAACTCTCGGTTTGATTATAGCGATCGTCATTTTGGAGCAGACGTGTTTAGGTTCATTTCCAACGAGTTTTTACTTTTCAATGCTAAGCCCAGTCAAATAAATAAGCGATTGAAGTATTATCATCAATTAAACATTTCCATCGATACAGTGCGTCGAATGTACGAAGACGTGTTGAAGCTAAAATCCTTAAAAATCGATGAAAAAACTAAGGAAATCGTCCAAGAACAAGGATTCATCTTGCTCGGTTTAGATGGACAAGACCCTGGAGGTGATGCTCCGTCTATTTGGTGCTTTATGGACCTGATGAGCAATCGAATCCTAGCAACTCGTAAGTTTGACTCGCTGGATTATAAAACATTACGAAAAACCATCGACGAAATTAAACGGCTCTACGGAGTTAAGATTATCGGTTGGGTTAGCGACAAGCAGAATGTGATCACTAAATGCCACGACGAGTATTACTCCGATGTGCCTCACCAATACTGTCAATTCCATTTCCTCAGAAACACATGGCGCCACTTGGCGGCTTTAGATAGCAAGGTGTACTTGCCGTTAAAAAAAGCAATAAACGGTCTTTACATCCACGCCGCTTCTACTAATTTCAAGGTGTATTTTGAAAACGTAGGGAAAGTATCCGTAGGTGAAGCTTTTAAGAATACGGATAAAGATCTCCAGATGATGCTCAAGGTCAAGAACAAGACGCTAAAGGAGTTACGAGGCACTTGGCTTTACGAAACGGTTGAAAAATACGCTAACGAGATGGATGCGGTTAAGAACACTCTCAATCCATCCTATCGTTTTACTAAAATTATGAGTAAGACTATTGAATCATTGAAAGTGCCCCTTAGTGAAGTTAAGCAACTTTACGAGGATGCTAAATTGTTATTCGGCCGGTTCCAAGAGATTCGAGCAATATTTGGAGACGAATCTTTATCTCGAGACGCTAAAGTGGAGAATCTCGGATTCGCATACGATGAAATCCTTGCTACCGCCAAAGAAAGGGATCCTACAACGAATTGGGAAGAATGCAAGGCGTTCTTGCCCAGCAAGAAGAGATCAACTGTGGAGATCATGGGTGAATGGTGTAGACTGTGGAAGTCGTATCTTCCTGGTCTTTTTCATTATTATAGCTTTCCAAAAGCCGTCAAGACAAATGTGGACTTGGAAAAAGCCTTTAGCGTGGAAAAGCAAGCCATTTTTAGTAGGGTGGCAAAAACTAATGTCTGGCGAATGGTTGCCTCGCGAGGGGAGGATTACTTGCGGATTAAACATTGCGAATTGGATGAACTTGCGTCAGATATCGTCTTGCAATATTCTGAAGAAGTGGTGAAACAATTGCGAGCAGAACTAAGCTCTGACATTAAGGAGGTAACCGCTATGGATCGTGCGAGAAGTAAGCGTTATGAACGGTTTGATGTGGATGTGTTTAAATACTATCAACAGAATAAGAAAAAAAAGTGAGGCGGCAATTTAGTCGGAGGTGAGATTATTTTGCGACCTCATAAAAAAAAATTATAAATCTGATGAAAATGACAGAATCAAATCAAAATTCGTGTTGTAGTGATGGTACCGATGCGGTACAAAATATCTTAAACGTTCTTGGTATTAGAATTCTTATTAACGAACCTTTATGTACTGGTTGTGGGCTATGTGGCGAAATATGCCCTTTTGGTTTACCTAAACAAAGCGATAATGGAAAATATGAAATAAAAAATCCAGAACTTTGTACTGAATGTAGTGCTTGCCAAAGAAACTGTCCTACTCGTGCTATTATTATGCAAGAGCATGTAGGATGCGGATGTTTATGGGACTCACGACAACGAGCAAAAAACAAAGGAAATTGTTGTAATTGCTCATAAAAACAAATCTAAAGTTCAAATTAGATTAAATTTGATGAGAACTATGACGCAACAACATGATAATAAATTAAAAGTAGATATTTACATTCCTTTAGACGCATGTACCTGTGTATGGGACGATTTTATGAATCGGATGTTCGAAGTACTTACTCCTTATATGAAAAAAATTGATTATAAAACAAAAAACTTAAATTCCGAAGAAGCTCGCAAATTAAATCTACACGGAAATTGCGTAGTTATTGACGGAAAAATGAAATTTAACGCTTCTTATTTACTTAAAAAAGAATTGCCAAATTTACTTAAGGAAAAAAATTTAATATAGATATTTATTTTGAAATAAATTTTGTGGAGGTTAACAAAAATTAAAAAAATCAATTTTGAAATAAGCATACCAACTAAGGGACTACAACAAGGAAAAAAGTATACTGTTTACGTTAAAGATAACGCTTCATTTATCGAAACCTTAGCGATGGTTGATAAAATAGAGATGGAAGCTCCTAAAGAATCTATATTCCCTATAAATGAGGGGTACATTCACAATTATCTACAGCTGTTTGTAAATTTTGAAGAGAATTCTATATATGATGATGTAGGAATTTATGCTTATGGTCCAGATGAAAATGGAATTATGCGTAGATTTAACCCAATTCGAGAAAACATAGAATTTAACTTGTATGAAAATAGTATAATCCAACTACAACCAGACGTTGGGTGTTGATGAGAAAAAGTGAAAAATAGACTCGATATTAGAAATTTTAAGACATTTATTCGTAAAAAATACGGAAAAAATAACGAGTATTTTGCCCATTACTTTAAGAAATACGAATCTTAATTTTTTGGATGAAGTCTTTCAATAAATGATAGTGAAAGATGGACAATAGGAATGCCTCCTAATATTCTACAATAAAAACATGAATTTTATCAATACGAACGTGAAAATAAGCTAAATTAAGAGTGAAGAAGGGAGATGATATAAGTTTGAATAAAACTAAATTAATTGTTCTTTGTACGGGAAATTCAGCACGCAGTCAAATGGCAGAAGCTTTTTTAAGGAGATATGCGAGCAAGCGTTTTGACATCTATAGTGCGGGATTTGTGCCTAAAGGAGTTAATCCTTACACAATTAAAGTTATGGAGGAAATTGGCTATGATATGAGTAGCCATTACTCAAAATCGTTAAATCAATATTTAGATAAAATACATTTTAAAATTGTAATCACAGTCTGTCAAAAAGCTGAAGAAATGTGCCCTATCATTCCCGGTGTGGAAATTAAATTATATTGGCCTTTTGAAGACCCGGCTTTGTTTGAGGGCACAGAGAAAGAAAAACTTATCAAATTCAGAGAAATTAGAGATAAAATGCGTAAACATGTTAAATCATGGTTAAAAGAAAGAGGAATTGTAAATTAATAATTTTTAAAATATGAAATTTAAAAAACTGATTTTAATTTTATAACTTGATATTAAATGGATTTCTTCTCTCATTTTTTAATTGGAATATTAATTAGCATTTTCACTCTGAATAAATTGAGTTTTAGTATTGTCTTATATGCTGGTGTGATATCTGTTTTAGCTGACTTCGACATCATTTTAGAACCATTACAATTAATAAAAAAATCAAATCTTTTAGCACATAAAGGGATTTCACATTCTTTTTTCTACGCGACAATTGTTACCGCGATTACAGGAAGTATATTTTCAATAGTTACAGGAGAACAGTTCTTTCTAGCATGGCTAATCGGATTTTTATTTTATAGTATGCACATTATACTAGATTTTCTTACAGCCTCCAAGATTCCGATATTGTACCCACTTTCAAAAAAAAGATATCGATTTTTTATCGATAGGGCAATAAATATTTTCTTAGCAACGATATCTGGAAGTATTATATTATTTTACTTTATAATTTTCTTCCTCTGGCCAGAGTTATATTTTTCAAACTTGGTAAATTATTTTTTAGGTTTTTACATCGTGTATTTCACTTATCGAATTTTAACCAAAATATGGGTTCAATTCAGATTACCTAAAAATATGTATTACATTCCAGGAATCTTTCCTTTCACTTATTTAGTTTACGAAAATAAGAAATTAGAAGAAATTATATCATTTAAACTGATTAAAAAAATCCAATTTCGTTCGAAGAATTCTAAATTAATAGAATCTGAAATAAAACTGTTTTCCAATGAAATGAAATTTTTTGAAAAAGCAGTTTTGTTAAGTAAGAAATATTCTTTTTTTTCCAAATGGGAATTTATTATACCAGTTATCAAGAAAGATGAAAAAAACATCATTGTGATATTATTTTTAGCTGAAAGTTTTATATCAGGTCATGTGTACTCTCTTAAAATTGTATTTGATTTAGTTAAAAATAAACTAGTTAATGAGGTTGAAGGTTTCAATTATAGAGTAAAATCTAACAGCTAGTTATATAGAATAAAACTTACACTTTAGCTAAATAATTATCAACAATTCCAACATCTTAATGATTTCATAATATTTTAAAAAGCATATTAGAAAAAAAAAAAAATTTTTAATAATTAATTTGGGTTAGTTAAATGCCCATCCTAGCCAATTAGGTGTTTGATATGTTCCTGTTGCTATATCAGAGGGGTAAATTGAGCCAAAGGAGGGTGCTACGATTTTAGTTCCACCTGCTTGCCACTGACAAAATAGAGTATATCCAAACGGATATCCCTCTTGAACATCGTGACTTATTGTGAAAGCGCCTAATCCACCTGCACCTGGGCGGGGATTGTGAACAGTTATTTTTTCCAATTGTTCCACAATAGTATTAGCATTGAATGATTGAGATTCGTTAATTGCCCAAGCGTACATGCGTACCGCGTCGTAACTGCCTACTGCCGTATAAATTGGTTCATGATCATATCTTGCTATATAAGCGTCCCAAAATGGTATGGATACATCAGTTTTAGGTGTACGATGTAATGATTGTAATATGGTTTCATATTCACAATTCCCCAGAGAATCTGTCCAGAACGAATCTGATTGAGATTGAACATCGATACCAATTACAACAAATCCTGGTTTTTGTGACGCATAAGAACTCATCATCAGTATACCACCTTGAGCGGAAATAACAGGGATCAAAATTTGTGTACCATTAGTATTGATTGTTGACATATAACCATCCATATCGCTCTGTAAAGCGGTGATAGGATATGCTATGCTAGCAGTTATAACGCCCCCATATAGGGGAAGATAATCTGTAAGCGCATCGACCAGAGCCTCTGTCCAATCTAAGTCTTCGTAGAGAATGCCAAATTTATTTATCGTTTTGTTAGCATAAAGGGGAGATGATAATACGACAGCATAAGTTGCTAAAAAGGCAATAATTTCTGCCCCTAAAGAGGATGAGTTAATAGGCATATTTCTAAAGAAATATTTGTATCTATCGTAATCGTCAAGGACATTCTGGCAAAAACTATCAGTAGAAGCGCCTGTACCGATAAATGGAATAGAGGCATCCATGACGGTCTCTAAATAGACTGCTAATGATTCAGTTCTGAATCCACCTAAAAGGAATTGGGCTCTCTTATAATTAATGATTCTTTCTGCGGCAGCAACTCCTTTGGTTACATCTAGATTAGGGTTAGATTCGTCAGTATCTTCGGCTGTAATTCCAATGTAATAAGTTTTTCCTCCAACTTCAATACCGCCAGCTTTGTTAATCTCGTACGCAGCCAAGATTGCGCCCTCTTCAGCGCCTTTTCCTTGAATGTCGGTTAACCCACCAAGCACACCCATTCTAATGATTTCATCTTCAGTTAGACCTTTTGGTGCCCCTGGACAATCATCAGATGTCCATTGATACGGAGCAACAAATATCCATACTGTAACTCCAACACCTATACCAATTACGGCGATGAGAACAATGGCTAAAATTCTTTTAGTTAATTTTTCCATTTCTTAATCACTTTTTTGGATAAATTTTTGTTTAACACTATCTAAATCAGATAAACATATATTTAAAGATTTAGAATTTTATCATTAACACTAATCGAAAATTTGAGAAAAAAAACAATCTTCAATTTTGTCCAACTTAATATGAACAAGTTTTTTAAATAATGAAGTCAAATTAATTTTAATATAATTTATTATTTGTAATTAGATAGTTGACTATTAAGTTAAGTATTGAATGATATTTTATTTAGCTAAAATTAATGGTGTTGATTTTAATTGAGTGATGTTTTATTAGATTTTTTGATATTCGGAACGATTCAAGGTTCAATTTATGCTTTGCTTGCTATTGGATTTTCTTTGGTATATGGCGTAGGGGGCATACTAAACCAAGCTCATGGAGCATTTTACGTAATAACCATGTACTTATTTTATTGGTTTTATATTAATTTTGCTGGTTTTGGCTTATTTGTAGGAATAATTGTTGGAATAATTGTATGTACTATTGTTGGAGGGTTGATTTATTTACTTCTTATTAAACCAATAAAAGATAGTCATGTAGGAGTGGTTATTGTAACATTTGCATTTGCTTTCTTTATTGAGCAACTTGTTAAGGTTACTGTTGATTCAATTTATCATGATATGCCTCCTCTCATACCAGGATCTATTGAAATTTTTGGAGTCAGTATCTATAATCATTATATTTTAATAGTAATAGCATCACTTTCAGTAATTACATTAGTTATCTTATTTATTAATAAATCAAAGATCGGTAAGTCAATACGAGCAGTAGCTCAGGACGCAGAAGCAGCATCGCTGATGGGGATTAATGTCGATAGAATTCTTACCTATGCTCTTATGATTTCTGCTTTTCTCGCTGCTGTTGCGGCTGTATTAAATGTTCCAGTTGATGTTGTTGCCCCCCATGTAGGATGGTCAATTCTTCTAAATTCATTTGCCATTGTAGTGTTGGGCGGTTTAGGTAGCTTACATGGTAGCGTAGCAGGAGCTTTTATTATAGCATATGCAAGAAGTTATACAAATTATTTTATTAGTCCTGTGTTAAGTGCACTAATACCAATTATAGTAATTGTTGTAATGCTTGTATTAAGACCTAGAGGATTATTTGGGAAAAAAGAGATAGATTAATTAGAAAAAAATAGAGTTTAAAAAAAGTGATAAAAATGGTCAAAAAATTAGAAGAAAAAATCTCTGCCTTTCCAAGCTACATTAGAGATTGGATTAAGACTTTTAGGGGTAAAATAACCATAGTTTGTCTTATAATATTAAGTCTTATTCCTTTATTAACTCAAAATAAATATTTTATTGGAATCTTTTTAACTTTTATGATCTATACGATTTTCGCTGCGAGTTGGGATTTTTTAGCTGGTTTTGTTGGACAAATTAGTTTTGGACACGCTATTTTCTTAGGGATATCAGGTTATGTTACAGCTTATACTATTGTTAATTTCAATCTTGCATGGTGGCTTGCACTTTTAATTGGGGCAACAATAGCAGTGCTGTTTGGTTTAATTATTGGGATTCCAGCTTTAAGATTGAAAGGTCCTTATTTAGCTTTAGGAACGCTAGCTATGAGTTTAATATTATTTCAGGTTTTTATAATGGGGACTTTATCCAGATGGTGGGAAGGAACAATTGGAACAGAATTATTTGGAACTGATGGAATATCTAAAGTGCCCTTAATCTCTCAGGATCCTGTTATCGAATATATTATCACCCTTTTGATAATGTGTTTATCTTTATTAATTTTAACTCATATCACAAAATCAAATACAGGCACGATTTTTAAATCTATTCGTGATGATGAAACAGGAGCAGAGGCTTCGGGGATTAATCTTACGAAATATAAAATTTATGCGTTTATGATAAGCGGTTTTTTCGCAGGTATAGCTGGTGGTCTTTTTGCAATGCGTTTTAGAGGAGTAAATCCAGGGATTTTTCAACCGTTGTACTCCTTTTACGCGATTATCATTGTAGCTGTTGGTGGTATAGCTACAATTTCTGGATCTGCTATTGGTGCATTTATTTTCGTATTTTCGGGAGAATTTCTAAGAGAAACATTAGATGTTTCATTATTGATTTTTAGCATCATATTAATATTATTCGTAAGATTTGCAGAACACGGACTTTTAAAACCCACATTGGAGCGTATTCAAGAATTGTGGGATATTCTATTAGGAAGATAATGTCAATAAAATAATTTGTAAAATTTAAATTTTGGAGATTTTTAAAATGGGAGTGATTTTAGAAATAAAAAATTTAACAAAAAAATTTAGTGGTTTGACAGCTGTTAACGATTTTAGTTTTGAAGTAAGACGGGGAGAATTTACAGGCTTAATAGGTCCAAATGGCGCTGGAAAAACTACATTATTTAACTTAATCTCAGGACATGAAAAACCCAATTCTGGAACAATTAGGTTCGATGGGCGTGATATTACAGGGATGAAACCTCATAAAATTGTAAATTTGGGGATCGCTAGAACTTTTCAACTTGTAAGATCGTTTCGATTTATGACACTTTTAGATAACATTTCAGTATCTTGCCTTTCACCAAGAGGTAAAAAAGTAGCTAAAGAATATGGGATAGACGAATACGCGAGTTCTATTTTAGCTGCAGTTGGCCTTGTTGACAAAGCAAGAATACCTCCCATAATATTACCTCATGGTGATTTGAGAAAATTGCAAATAGGAAAAGCATTAGGCACTAATCCTCAATTACTTCTTTTAGATGAGCCATTTAGCGGGCTTTCTCACGAAGAACAAAAGGGTATAACAGATTTGATAATAAGATTGCATGCTGATGGAGTAACTGTTTTTATGACGGGACATGTTTTACGAGAACTAATGCATCTAGTGCCTAGAGTAGTTGCGATGCACCAAGGTAAATATATAACCGAAGGCCCTCCACAAGAGGTTGCAAACAATAAAATTGTGTTAGAAGCGTATTTAGGAAAAGGAAGTGAACAACTTGCTTGAAATGAGAAAAATATATCATTATTATGGAAAAGCTAGAGCTCTTGAAGAGATTAACTTAACAATAGAAGATAGAGCTCTGGATGCCGTTATCGGCCCTAACGGAGCGGGAAAATCAACTCTTCTTAGAGTTATATCTGGATTAGAAGAACCAGATAGAGGCAAAATTGAATTTTTGGGAGAAAGAATTGACGGCTTAAAAGCTCATAAAATCGCCAAAAAAGGAATAGCTCATTGTCCCGAGCGTCGGCGCTTATTTTATGATATGAGCGTAATGGAAAACCTAGAAATGGGGGCATATACCTTAAAAAACAGAAAAAGATTTCACGAGTTATTAGATTTTGTATTTGAAGTTTTCCCTCGCCTTAAAGAAAGGAAAAAACAAAGAGCAGGAACGTTGAGTGGAGGCGAACAACAGATGCTCGCAATCGGTCGTGCAATTATGGCAAATCCAAAATTACTTTTATTAGATGAACCTTCATTAGGTTTGGCTCCTAAAATAAAGGATAGAATATTTGAAACGGTAAATAAGATTAAAAAAGAAGGGACTACAACCTTATTAGTTGAACAAGATGCTGTATTAGCAATGAAAGTTAGTGAAAACATACATTTATTGGAAGAAGGCAAAATAGAAATGAGGGGTACAAAAGAACAACTAGAAAAAGAACCTCGAATTAAAAAAGTTTATCTAGGAATATAGGGTGATAAAAAATGTCAGCTTCTTTAGAACAATTGTTAAGGGATGCAAGAATTGATTTGGTTTTATCAAGAATTGAAAAGGATTCATCCGTTATTGGTGAAGTAATAAAAAATATGGATAGTGAAATCCGTTCTATCAGGTTTAATTCAATATTTGTGTTAGGTGAAATAGGAGAGAAATCTGGCGAAAATGCCGTACTTAAGATAACTGGATACCTAGATGATGAAGATTGGAGTATTCGCCGAGAAGCAGCTAGATCTTTAGGAAAAATTGGAAAACTTGCTGAATCCGCAATACCAAAATTGTCTAAATCATTTTCTGATAATGAAGTCTCTATTAGAACTGCCGTAGTTACTTCACTTGGAAAAATTGGTAAAGCTACGAACGAATCTCTAAATTCTCTTAAAAACGCGCTAAAAGATGAAAACGAAGAGGTGCGCACTAAAGCAGCTGAGGCCTTAAGTTTATTGGGATCTGAAGCTTTCGAGGTTATCTCCGATTTAATGAGTAGTATTAGCGATCCAAGTTGGGCTGTTAGAACCGCTTCAGCACGAGCAATGAGTGGTATTGGAAGAGGTACAATTAAAGCAATTCCTACATTAATAACCGCACTTGATGACAAGGATTGGAGGGTTAGGTATCATATTGTTAATACACTTACTCAAATTGGTGAAGCGTCTGTTTCTCATCTACTAAATACCTTAAACCATAATAACAGAGTTGTTAGAAAATGTGTAGTCGAAAGTTTAGGAGAGTTAAATATAAAAAGTCCAGAAATAATTAAAAATTTAGCGTTAATGTTAAAAGATAAGAAAGAAGAAGTCAGAGGAAAAGCAGCCGATTCTTTACGGAGCTTAGGTAAAGAAGCCGTTCCTGCTTTAACTAACGCGCTTCAAAATGCTAATAAAAAGATGAAAATCGTCATAATTTCAGCGATTGGAGGGATTGGATTAGATGCGATTGAGGCAATCCCTCATTTGATAACTTCATTAAAAGGTGAAAAAACTTTAGTGCGTGTAGAAGCAGCTCGAAATCTAGGAGCAATTGGTAAAGATTCAGAAGAAACACTAATAGCTTTAGAAGAAGCCTTGAACGATAAAAAAAATATTGTAAGGAGAGAAGCTGCTCTTTCGTTAGGTAAAATTGGAACCATTTCGGAGAAAGCTATTCCTTCTTTATTAAGAGCGTTAGATGATAAAAAACCAGATGTTAGATGGAGAGCGTCTGAAGCCTTAGGAAAAATTAAAATAGCCACGCCTGAGGTAATTTCAGCTTTAAAAAACCTAATTCATGACAAATGCGATTATGTTTGCGAATCCGCTGATTTCGCAATAGATAACATTACAGAAAATATTTAAATTCTAACTCATTTTATTTCAAAAATAAGTTAAAAAGAAAAAATGTAAAATCATAAAATCAATACATATTTAAAATAGAAGGTTTGAAAAATGAGTGAAAACCCTTATGCAAAAAAACCTTGGTTGGAACATTATGACGAGAAAGTACCCCATCATATAGATTTTCCTAATATGAATATCTACGAATTTTTAGATAATTCTGCAAAGGATTTTGGCGGTCGAACTGCAATTTGGTTTATGAAAAGCAAGATTACATACAAAAAGTTCAAAGATATTGCTGATAGACTCGCA
>Ga0209977_10001127_pt1 | contig 11468 bp, 9 predicted proteins | sample SumtaG_2_FD_183113 | JGI IMG/M metagenome (GOLD analysis project Ga0209977, IMG submission 183113) | Deep subsurface microbial communities from Indian Ocean to uncover new lineages of life (NeLLi) - Sumatra_00607 metaG (SPAdes) (version 2) | ecosystem: Environmental > Aquatic > Marine > Oceanic... | reverse complement strand
AAAATCTAATGTTGCTTTTCTGTTCTCTTGAACAACAAACATTCTTTGAACACGCCAGCCTTTCTTTCTAATATATGGGTCGCTTTTCCGTTCAACAGATTTCCTATTATTATCAAACCAAATTAGTTCAGAAAACCATTGGTGATGTTAAGGATCCAACAGATCTATCTTCACTGAAAAATAAGAATAATCCTGTTGTTGTTGATGATTTTGCTTCACTTTATCCGTCAATTATGATTGCTTACAACATTTGCTATACAACGAAAATTAGTTTTGCAAAAGTTCGGGAGTTAGAAGCTGCTGGAATTAGTGAAGGAGTTGGATATTACAAAATTCCTACGACTCCTGTGAGGTACTTTGTAACACCGAAAATCCGTAAGGGTATTATTCCAGAGATATTAGAACACTTGTTGAAAGAAAGAAAGAAACAAAAAGTTTTGATGAAGGCTGCTTACAAAAGGGGAGATTTAACTGAAGCTGCAATTAAAAACGGTACTCAAATGGCATTGAAAACATCTGCAAACTCAATTTATGGATTTACCGGATCAATTGCATATCGTGATATAGATGTTTGTGAGTCAGTTACTGGTGTCGGAAGACATGTTATTCTCCTATCCAAGAAGGTCATGGAAGAACATTTTACTGTGAAAAATGGTTATCCTCGTGATGCGAAGGTCATATACGGGTTTGTTTATTCCTTACTTTGTTCTAATATACACGCTAGTGATACGGACAGTGTAATGGTCATACTTGCAGACAATCTGGAAGATTCGTACAAAATAGGAAAGGAAGCAGCAAAATTGGCAACGGAGGCAATCAATCAACCTCCAATCAGCTTGGAATTTGAAAAGATATATTATCCTTACATTTTGTTCTCAAGGAAAAAGTATGTTGGACTTCTTTATGAAAGACCGGATGGAAAGGCAAAATATGACGCGAAGGGTGTTGCCAATAAAAGAAGAGATACTTGTTTGTTAATCAAAAGGTTATTGGTTAGAATGGCAAATATTTACATGAATAAAGAGGCTGTTCCGAAAGAATTTGAAGGAACAAAGACAGACTATGCTATTTCAATTTGCAGAGATGAATATCGACGAACACTCGAGGGAAACGTTCGATTTGAGGAGTTAATCTTGAGTAAAGGAATGAGTAAGCCAGAAGATGAATATGCCAAAGATAACAGAGTTCCAGCTCACATAAGTTTGGTTCGAAGAATAAAGAGGAGGAGGCCTGGCACAGAACCTCAAGCTGGGGATAGAGTATTTTATGTCTTGGTGGACAAGGGTCACAAATCATATGTTCATAAAATGTCAGCTAGACCAGAAGATGTATTGGAGCACAATTTACCGATTGCGTATTGGAAGTATGCAGAATTGTTGAAAAAGGAAGTATGCAGGTTTTTCGCATCTATCTTGAGTGGTGGATATGGTAAAATTGATTATGAGAATTGGAATGAAAAAAGGAGAAAGGATGAAATTAACAAAATAATCAAGAAAAACATTGGAATTGCTGAAAAGATAATATTCGGAAATCTTAGAGTGAAAGTAAAGAAACCAACATATGGAGTCGGTGCAATTGAAAAGTTTTTGGTTAGAATTCCAAAGTGTTTGAAATGTAAAACAAAGTTGGTGGTACCTTCCAAGAAGAGAAGGAAAGTTAAGAAATCAAGAAAGGGGAAGAAACAGGATGTTGAAGAAGATTGTCTTTGTGAAAAATGTGCTCCAGAGAAACATAAAATGCTATCTGAATATTTGCACAAAAGAAGGTTGTTGATTCAAAAGGCAGATGCCATTGAAAAACAATGTTTAGCATGTCAGGAAGAAACGTATGGTCTTGTGAAGTGTGGTAATAACGAATGCAAATATTTTTATTTGAAAGATGAAATTCAGTTGGATATTGAGGATATTGACAAGAACTTGGGTTGTTTGATGACTTCATACAAAAACGGAGAAATTAAAAAGTGTAATGGACTGATTCAGAAGTTGAAAGTTGCTTCAAGGTGTGTAGAATAACCAAAAAAAAATTATCATTTTACTCAAATTCATACCATTCATCATCATTTGTATATTCACTATTCGTTCCAAATGTAATATATCTTGCTTTATCACCTGTAGTTGGAATCAGAAACTTTGTTTTTTTCAACACTTGTTTTCTAAAATAAGTCCTTGTATTCTCAATGTCAGTTGTAATAGTCGCATTTTTCATTGGAATTGACCTTACGTATTCTGCAAACATCTTAAAAACTTCTGACCTGCTAATGTTCCTAGTAGTATCAGAATACTGTATGTAACTCCATCTGTTAAACAGTATTATTTCCTGACCCATTTTGATTTTGTAAACTTTAGTTTCATCTTCATTTTCTTTTGACAGAACCAAACTGTTTTTGGTTATTGACATCTTCTTTTTGAACTTTTTCTCTGGTGTTGATTTGTAAATGAACAATAATTCTCTAGGGAGGCATCTTTCTAGGTTACTATCAAGTAGTCCTTGGAAAATAAACTTTTTTATCGAATTGTGATTCGTCATTTTCATTAACACAGGTAACATTATTTTTATAGCGTAGGATATTCTGTAACACTCAAAACTGTCATTATAATTGAGCCTAATCTTATTAACTTTCTTCAGTAGTTGGTGTGTTAATACATTAGAATCAACAAGATTATTCGATTTGATTGTATCAATGAATCCTAATGGAAGTTTCCAGCTGTTGAAATCAGTATCCCTAGTCATTGATACAAAATAATTGAAATATGTGTAAATCGTTCGGATAGCACATATCCTCTTTTTCACGTGTTGTGATTTCGAATTGCGAACTTCGATACTCTTCTCCAACAAACCAGTTGCTTCAGGAGTAAATTGATCCAACCTGGAATCGTCTCGTCTTGTACTTGGATCTTTAACAAGGTACTCATTTACAACAACGTCGTTCAATAAATGACCATCACCAAAGTTTAACGCTCTCATTAGTAATTTGTATTTTAAACTGTCTTCAATTATGATTTTTTTGAGAAAAAATGAATCCACAATATTGACTTCATCTGTATCAAGAAGTAATTCGACCAACGGAAATGTATAACTAAACTCATCTTCACAAAATGTCAAATCCATGTTTCTAATAGTATTGACCAAACTGTTGAGATATAGCAATTTCCCGTTGGAAAACAGATTGATTATGTTTTTGTCAACCCATTTTTCCAAACCAGATTTACTTCTTTTACGTTTTATCTTCCTCCTTTTCTTCTTCTGTATATTGAGTTCAGGGAACATATTATTCTTGTTGCTAGTACTCCTTTTTCTTCCCTTGTCCTTTGGTTCACTACTTCTTCTTCTTTTCATGATTTTTTTTTATTCTTTGAAAGATGGGTCACAGTAAAGGACAGATATATTTTCAACTCTAATTTCTTCCTTCGTCCTCTTTTTTTTTCCTTAAAATGAGGGAGGAAGGTGGGGGGAAAAAAAAAGTTACTGATGGGGAACGAGGAACTTCGTTATTTATGTTTCTTTCTAACTCAATTTTAATCTTAACAGGTTCATGATTATTACAATGAATTAACGACAGCAGTAAACAAGTAATTAAAAAATAATAATGACTATTATTCATTTTTTCCTTTCGTCCTTTTTTTTCGTCCCCCACTCCCTTTTTTTTTCCGCCCTAATTTGAGAGACGGGGAAGGAAGTCTAAGGTGGAAAAAAAAAGTTAGTGGGAGGAACGAGGAAGTTTATGAAAAGAAGTAACAGAATGCCAATAAACCAAAGATTTATAGACTCTTATGCTTTGAGAATGATTTGTTATATTGTAATGTCTATACCAGTAACCTTAATTTGTTCTGCTGTTATGATTTTGGTTAGTAGTGATAAGTCTTGGATTGTTATGATCATATTTTTGTCGATTATTATTCTTCCAGTTTTGTATGGATTGATTTGGAACATTGTTAACGTGGAAACTGGAATTATAAAGGAAGGAAATAAGATTAAGTGTTACAAATACATTCAACCAGTCAGATTTGAAAGCGAGGAATTTAATATCAAGACTGGACGTCTTGAGATAAAAACTAGGAAGTTTTGTGGCTTGACACTAATTAGGATGTATTACAAGTATGATAGTGGAAGTGTGGTCGAAGGACCTTTCAATATATCTTTCACGTCAGCATCTACATCTCATAATTTGGAAAGAGCTATTAGAGATATGCTTTCCAGTGAAAGTGGTGAACTTAAGAATAGTGTTGACACTAATGTTTAAGAAAAAAAAAATTCACATTGAGGGAATTTTCCCAAATGGAGTTTGTTTATTACCCTTATTCAGATTTTGTTTTATTTTACACGAAACTTTTTTTAAAGAAGGTTTATATTCATCCAACAACCGTCTATCCACTTCCTCTAGTTGAAACTCTCCAATTTCAATCATGTTAATATATTTCTTGAAAAGTGCTTCCTCCTCTCTTTGTTCATTTATAAACCAAGTCAGGAGGGTTTGGGACTTGAAGTCTTCTATTTGATCTGAAAGTCTGAACAAATTCATGAAAGTTCTTGAATTCTCTTTTTCTCTTTGAAGTGATATTCTCAAAATTTTGAGAGGAAAATTCTTTTTAAAATCACCTACTCCTTTATCCTTCTCGATAATCTCGTGGAAAGTTATAGGAATTCTATTTCTAATCAAATATTTATATATTTTCATAGCATGTTCATGTTCTTCGTAACCGTGACTTTTCATAAAATAGTAGAATCCTTCATAACCCAAATTTATTACCAATGAGGATAATTTGAAATACAGAAGAGAATTGGATAGTTCTTGGTGGTATTGTTTCACTAAACCTCTATCAACTTCATTCCCCCTCCTTTCTTTCTTTTTCATCCGAATTTCTCTTTAATCCCTGTATTCTCCAGTTCTTGTAATAAATTTACCTCGCTGTTTTGCTTCAATGTTTTCTCCTCCGAACTTTCTACCTCTCTTTGTTTTAGACCATGCCCAAACAACTATAAGGGCAACTACTTCGGCTATTATTTGGATCACAGTAAGTATCATTGATGTATAAATCAACCAATCTGTTTCAGGACTACTAACTTCACATAATCCAAGAATCAAACCACAAACAATCCAGTATGTTACAAAAACTCCAATCAAAAACAGTATGTGAATCAACAAGGAGATAAGGTAAACTACCCTAACAAAATTGTTTGTTTTCATCAATTCTGCGTAAAATTTACCGAGGTACATTACAATAAGGTTTAACTTTGAGAAAAGGAATATATACGAGGAAACTTTCAAACGAAATGAAAAGTAAACTGAGAAAATCACGTTTACAATATAAATACCACCCATTAACACGTTCAGAAGATTAATGGGTGTATATTTCCATCCACGTCTCCAACCAACTCCTACTCTTCTACTTTTCAAAAAACTAACTATTTTCTTGTGTTGCAATTGGATGTACTTGTTTTTAATACCTCTCAAACTGATAAACGAAAACAGGTGAAGTATGAATGTTATTGCATACAAAATTGCCGGAACAACAATTGTCAATATTGTGATCCAGACACTATAGAACACGAATACTTGAAAAATGGTTCCAAGTATTACCATGAAAATCATAAACAAACCACCAGAAAGCATCACCATTTGCACTGTGTATTCATGTATGAAGATGTGGCGTATTATATAGTTCACATTTCCAGAGGCAATTATTGCAATCAATTCATTAGTTGGCATTACGAGTAAAATTGACAGAATAACAATAAAATGAACTGGTGTAACGACTGTTGTTGATACAAATCCAAATATATCATTCAACAAGATTGTAACAGTCGAAAAAATTGCAACAAATGTAACGAAAGTTTTGTTTATAAAAATTTTCACTCCATTAGAATCGTTTCTACCTATAATCTTATCTCTCCTTTTCATGATTTTTTAACACTCTCTTTTTAGTTTTATGGAATCAAAAATCATGAATATATTGTTCAAAAAATGTTTATTTATTGTGATACATTTTTATTCTTTAGTCATAGTTATCATCACTTTTAATCCACTCGATTTCATGATAAATGAATCGTTGTTTAATTTATTAATATTAATAAAATAATTAAGTATTGTTTATGTAATAACACATCCGACGGGGTTTTTTCGTTTAGTTGACTTGGATTTTGGTTCGAATTTCTTTTCTTCTACTACTTCATCCCAAGTTTCAATGAATTTTTCATATACGTATTTCTTTAAACATTCCAATGTATCAGCTTTTGTGTATAAGATCCTAAGATCACAATCCTCAATTTCCAAGAAAAGAGATCTTGTTCTTGCATGAAATGCATAAAATACTTCATAACCAAAGACATTTTCCCATGTAATAATGTTATAATCAACGGTACATATCCCAAACCTTTTTGTTTCTCCTCTTGTTATTTTTGGTTCTTTATGCTTGATCAATTTCTTCAATAGATTTAAACTTGCTTCAAACTTTTCATATCCTTCGTCACTTGTTTCTGGATTTGTCTTTAAAAATGTTACAAGATCGTCCTCTTTAGATAAAACATTTTTTAGCACTTCTTCAAGTTCTATTTTCAATTTCTTTGTTAATCCTTCATATTTCACATCACACTCATCATCATCCTTTCTTTTTCTCTTTTTGCTCATTTCTATTTGTCTTTTCCTTCCTCCTTTTTTTTTCCACCCCAGTTTTGCCCAATCCTCCAAAAAAAAGGAGAAGAAGAAGAAGAAGAAAGAATGGGACAAGGACCAGCTGGTGATGTACCATTGAAGAAATTCAAAGGAAAATACAAAAAAAAAGGTGCAGTTATTACTATGAAAAAGGGAACGATGAGTACAAAGGCCCTTATCCAAAAGTATGTTAAAAAATATGAACTTAATGGTAAATTCGCTTGTGTTATTGATATCAGACAGGATATCGAAATGTCCAGATATACCGATGAAGATGTTAATGGAAACGATATGTACGAGTGTGTTAAAACCGCAATTGAACATTGTCTTGAATTGGAAGGTTGCGAAGGTGTTTTCGTTGCGAATGATAATAGTAAAACATCGGACGGAGCTAAAATATGTTATTGGGAAACAAGTGGGAAAAGAAGATTGAACAAGAAACCAATGCGAATGGATAAAGAGGATCCAATCGTTATTACAAATCTGTCTGTTCCTAAGGGAGATAACTGGACTTCGATGAAAATGAATCCCGTTCTTGGAAAGCAGATTAACTGGTATTTTGCTGATAGATTTATGAGAGAAACTCAACTTAATGGGAAGATAAAAGGAAAGAAATTTGTCGAATTTGATAATTGTATCAAAAAGGAAGAGCTGTTGTTGGGTTTAAAGGAAACCTCTTATTATATTATCAAAACAACTTACTTGAATGGATGTAAACAAAGTACTGAAGTACTTCCAGCATCGTCGATCAATGAAGGGGAGAACGCAATGCCATATTTTTCGAGAAAATATCCTAAGCACCTGTTTTGGATAACAACCGACGTGGATTCGATTTATATTGTATTAGCGAATGAAAAAACACTTAATTTGGATAAAAGGAAAATATTGATTATTAAAAATTACTCAAGGAAGAAGAAAGGTGGGAAAAGTTACAGAGTTGGAGATAGATTCCATGTTGAAAAGGAAAGGTTTACAGATATTTTTGATGGTGGTCAGTTAGTGATCAATATAAAGGAACATTTTAAAAGATTTGGAATCAGTGAAAAACTTGCTGTTTATTATGAACTGTTTACAATGTTAATTGGAGGTGGAGATTACGTCAGAAAACCATTTTACAGAGTTGGATATGAAAAAGTTATTTACGAAGAACTGTCTACTCAAGTAGTAATGTATAAAAACCTGATTTCTTTGAGACAATCTGAAGTTTATGATGAAGTAACTGGTAAAACAATTGATGTTGAAATTGTTTGGTTGGATGTTGATGAATACAAGGCTCTTGTTGAAAATGTTTACAGAAGAAAATCAGCAAATACTTGGTCAAAGAATTACGATAAACATATTGAGAAGGATTTGGTCACAATGAGACAGATGATGTTTTACTTGTTTAAAATCAAGATTATTTCATTGATTGTGAACAAATACGGATTTGTTCCATTGTTGGATCCAATAGATCGTGATCCTGAGAATGGTGAAAGTATTTGGGGGTACACCATGAAGAAGATTCCTGGTGCGGCATTTGAGAAAGTTGTAGTTTCTTCAGACTGTATTTCTGAAGAATGGGGCAGTGAAGAGTAGGAAAAAAACATTAAAGAATTCTCAATTTATTTTTTTTGAAAATTTCCCATTGTTATTTTACATACGAGCAGTAGTAACCATATCAAAAAAAAAACACCTTTTTTTTCCTCCCTCACCTCACTTAATAACCTATTTCCTGTACCTCTGATCTTTCTTCTTTTTATCTATAGAGTTAACGGTGCCATATGGGTATTTAGTAAATCCTGGGGTGACTAAAACAAATGTTGTTTCTCCTGGAGCTGATGGTTTTTCTCCCTCCTTTTTAAATTGTTCCATCGGCTGTCTTTTCTCTCTCAAAAATGGTTCTCTTTCTCCTTCCTTTCTCGACATGTATCTCCTCTTTCTAAGATGTCTTTCTCTATCCATGTAATACCTTATAATAGCAAATGTCAAAACAATAATGGTCAATATTGTCAATGCCGTTACTCCGGATAAGATTGACCAGAAATTTGGTTCTGGTAATGGCCAAACAATTAATCTGAACAACAAGGACAGTCCAATGATAATTACACCAACTGAACAAACAATTGACACCCACCAGACAAAAAAATGAATATGCATTTTGTGAACTTTTGGGCTTCTAGGGAATCCTACTCTATACATAATTAACCAAGCGATTATGACAATAATCAAATGTGCAGAAATAAGTGCGATTTCATATCCTATTCCAAACATCGCTACAAATTCATAAATAACAGCCAAAATAGTAATGGCAACAAAAACCACAATACTTAAAATGTTTGTTGAAGAGGATATGAATGTAATGGCTCCTCGATTGAATGAGAACAATTTCCCGTAATCTGCCATCCGCACACTCATGGATATTAGGCAAACCCATGCCAATATCGAAGTAAGTACTACAAGGAGAAATCTTCCACCTAAAAACCAGACATCATTCGGTCCACCGATGAACAATCCTCCAACCATGTAAGTAATAACAAGACCAGTAGCATAGACCATTGGGAAAAGGAATGGATATCCAATGTAAAATGTTCCTACCCAGGTCCAAAGTACTGCGCCCACGAATGTTGGAACTGGCATGTTTCTTTAAACTTTCTTTCTTTGGAAATTTAGACTAATTGAGTGTTTTATTAATTTCCAATAATAATTTAACTGTCTTTGAGTTATGGATAGGAAAGAAACAGGATATAGATTTTCTTTTTAATTACAATGAAAAGAGTTTAAATAGATGGGAAAGAGAATTTATTGGACAAGCAGAGCTTCAATCATCTTTCTGATTTCTTCAGTAACCAGTTTTGGTCCTCTTGGTCCAAAGTTTTTGTAAAAATTTGGAGCATAATCATTTAGAATTTGTTTCGCCATTATCCTATACAAATTCATTTCTTTATAGAGATCCTGCTTCATCTCAAAATCTGGAGCAGTTGGCCATGTGAATAACAAAAAGTTTACATTTCCCTTGAAAATTTGATCCTTCAGTCCAATTTTCTTTAGTATTTGTGCCTCTGGAGTCATACGCTTTAAAGTATCAGTTTGATCAGATATGTTTCCAGATGTTAGGAGAGTTTTAATCATAAGATCATCATTAATCAAAAACTGTGCTTCTTTATCCACAATCTTTGTTAGTGTATCTTGATCTGGTTTCCCATAATTGAAAACTGTTTTTTTTGCAGTTTCTGATCCAGCAAATACATAAAAACTTATGTAAAAGGAACGGGCTTTATCTTCAACCGGAACAAAGTGTATTCTTTTCACAATATGATTTCTAGTTGACAAGTGTGTCTTTTTCGATCTTTTTACCTCCATTCTATCATCCAACATAACATTTTTTATGATATCAATATTTGATAAATCAGCACCTTTTGATTCATGAAATTCTGGAAATTTTACAGCATACTCATCCATATATTTATCACCAGCCCATTGCTCTCCATCCTTTTTCCATCTAATTTTTACCATTGCATTATATTCTCCTTTATTCTTTTGTAAAATATCTGGGGTTTTTAGGTTCCAAAGTTTGTAATTTCTTGTACCTAAAAGTGGATCAACAACATTTGTAACTGGAAAATTGAATACCATAGCTTTTCCAGCTTGACTTGTGTAAAATCCTATTGTTTCAATATCATTAATAGTAACAGTTTTTTCTGATCCTAAAACACTTTTCAAATAATCTTCATCCTCAATAAACTTTTTGACAAACTCTTGCCAGAAAGTTGTTTTTCCAGTAGCTGTCCTTCCAAATAATAAAACACTAAACCCTGCCTCCTTTTCATCACCTTCAACAAATTCGTTTATTTTTCTTATCAAAAGCGATGAAACTTCTTTTGTGTATACTTCAGTTTCAGTTGAAACAACATTATTCTTTTCGAATACTTTTTCTTCCAAAAACAATTTTGTTGTTATTTTTGTTGGGAGAGGAGTTTCTTCTGTAAAAAATAAGAACTTTCTGTAAAAATAAGGTTTTTCATTCTGGGATTGGTCAACTAATCTCTTTATCTTTTGAAATTCAGTACGCAGTCTTTGGGGTATTTCCTTTTTCTTTATTCTACCAGGATAATACATTCTAATAAATTTTTCAAATTTCTCCAAAAGGTCTATTCTCTTAGTGTAGGTATTAATTAAATTTTGAGGAACATTTTCAATTCCTTTCAACATTTCGAGCCTTTTCTTTGTATAATGATCAACACTAGCATATATTGCCTTTACACTTGTCACCTCAGAATCAAATTTTACAATATTTGTATCGTTAAGTACTATTTCGTCGTAAATACTTATAATAGGATTAGGTCTTTCAATGATGGAAACCACATGTGCAATTTTGAGTTGATTTTGCGTCAACAATCCAAGTTTTTTCAAAGCAGTTTTTATGGTTTTTATAGTCGCCATTTCAAATCCTGGTGTAAGATCCACTACTCTACCCAAGATTTTTTCAACCAAATTTTTCTGGTGATCAGGTATACCTCCTATTTGAGTTGATATCCTAGTCAAAAGTGCTACTATCGTAAGTCCATTTTGGATTATGATAGTATCATCTGTTATTCCAATTATTAACTGAAGTTTGGTAAGCATGTTCAATACAGTTTCTGCTGATTTTATAACGTTGGTTATTGGTATATTTCCATTATTAATTTGAGCCAAAACTATTTTCTTTGTGTCGGAACTTGTTTCACTATTTTTTTTTTCGAAGTTAAATCAAAAAAAAAAGTCTAGTTACCTTTTTTTTAATAGGGAATTAAGTAGTTTACCTTCTTCAACCGGTTCTCCGACAATCCTTGGACTTTTCTCC
>Ga0209977_10001126_pt1 | contig 11469 bp, 11 predicted proteins | sample SumtaG_2_FD_183113 | JGI IMG/M metagenome (GOLD analysis project Ga0209977, IMG submission 183113) | Deep subsurface microbial communities from Indian Ocean to uncover new lineages of life (NeLLi) - Sumatra_00607 metaG (SPAdes) (version 2) | ecosystem: Environmental > Aquatic > Marine > Oceanic... | reverse complement strand
CAGATGACCAGGAGGCGTTGAACCGCCACTTGTGATTGGTCACTTGAGTGGTGGCGAGCCAATAGTGAAACCGGCTTGAAAAGGTCGGTTTTATGTTTTGAAAGGGGGTGTTAGCTTTTTAAAGAGTGGAAATGAATCAGGACAGTGTTGATTATGCCCTAGGCCGAGGGGCGACAAAGTAAATCCTAAATGGAGGTAAGACGGTGAAAAAGAAAATATTACTCGTTTCTTTGGCGTTCTTGTTAGCCATCGGCTTGGTTGCTACCGCCTGTGCAGCACCGGCACCACCGGCGCCTGAGGTAATTGAGTGGAATCTTTCAATGTGGGGTGGTGCTGGGGCACGGGTCTGGCCTGTCCATCCGTGGTATGTTGAGGAAATTGAGAAGCGAACCGAGGGACGATTGAAGATAACGACTCACCTCGGGGCAGCACTAGCGCCATCAAAAGAGCAGTTGGATGGCATAAAAGCCGGTATGTATGACATGTGTCACTTCGCTACCGGCTACCATCCGGGCAACTCCAGTTGCGCCATTTTCTTCGACCTTCCTGGGCTTACCCCTGCTGACTTAAAGGAAATGGCGCAACTGGAGCTTGCCTTTATGGAACACCCGGCGGCCAAAGCAGAGATGTTAGACAGGTGGAATGCGGTCTACATCGGGCTGTCCCATACCAGGCCTCATTATACCTTCTTGGGGACTAAGCCGATTAGGACATTAGCCGATTTTAAAGGGCAAAGAGTCCGCGTTGGAGGCGAGGCAGCCAAGCTTATTGAGAAACTTGGCGGCGTGGGGTTAATGGTTACGGCGCCAGAGGTTTATGAGGCTCTCTCTAAAGGCACCCTGGACCACTCTTACTTCGCCCCGGCTTCTCACCAGGGCTACAAAATCCACGAAGTTTCTCAGTATTTTATATACAATATTGGTTTGGGCTCCGGCATGGGCTGGTTTGCGGTTGCCAATGCCGACTCTTGGGCCGCCTTGCCCGAGGACATAAAGGCGATACATTGGGAGCTGGCTGAGGAACTGATGCTGGAGCGTCTCCCGGCGGAAATGAATAAGAAGATTGATGAGATTTTTGCCGAGTGGGAAGGGCTGGGGATAGAGTTTATGGAGTTCCCGGCTGAGGGTAGGGCGATGATAGAGGCAGAGGCGAAGCTCATGCAGGAGGCTTACGCCGAAAAACTGGACGCAGAAGGGCTGCCCGGGACAGAGATGCTAGAGTATTTGCTTGCCAAGAGGATGGAGATTGCCGGGTACTAGCCAAGGGTAAAGTGCAGCTAGTAGCTATGTAGTGCCTCAGGCTTAGGCACTAATTAAACCTGGGGCACTGCGTTAATAAAGAGACAAAGGTGTAATATGGGAGAGCACTCCAAAGAGAAGCTTGAAGGGGAGATATGTGCCAGAAAACAGCTTATTTCCCACATAGATAGATGGTTGTCACCACTGGAAGCAGGGCTGAACATTGTCGGTGCCGCTTTAGTCGGTTTCCTGATGTTATTTACAGTGGGCGAAATAGTAGGGCGTTATCTCTTTAACAGCCCCATAAAAGGGCATGTGGAAATTGTCCAACTGACAATGGCTGGGGTGGTATTTTTGGGCATAGCCTTCACCCAGAAGGTGGGTGGTCATGTCAGGATGGAGTTCGTCGTCAGTGCATTAAAGGGGTGGCTTCGTATTATAACCGAGTCTTTTACCTTGCTCCTCTCCCTGTTTATCTTCGCCATGATTACTGTTTACAGCCTGCAGGATACCCTCTATTGCCTCAGTATTGGTGACAATACCCCACTCCTTTATTGGCCCACCTGGCCATCTAAGCTATGCATCCCCGTAGGCAGCTTTTTTCTTTGTCTCCGCTTGGTGATACAGATTGTCCAATATCTGTCTCAAGCGGTAGTCGGCATTGAGCCGAAGGAGTTGTAAGCATGGAGGCGATAACCATTGGACTAATCGGGGCTGGCGTTCTGCTAGTTTTGTTGGTTCTGGGGATGCACATAGCCTTTGCCGGTGCCCTGGTAGGCTTCTTGGGGATATTGGCCCTCAAGGGCTGGGGTGTTGGCACCGGGACGATAGGCTTTCTGCCCCACCCCTTGAGTACCAGTTATGGACTTAGCGTTATCCCGCTGTTTATCCTGATGGGTTATTTTGCTTACCATGCTGGCGTGACCCGTGACATTTACGCTACAGCTCGGGCATGGGTAGGGCATCTCCCCGGCGGGTTGGCTATAGCCACCGTCTTTGGCTGCGCTGGTTTTGCCGCTGCCTCGGGGGCGAGTACTGCAGCAGCGGCGGTTTTCGGCAGGGTAGCCATCCCTGAGATGAGACGATATGGCTATGACCGGAGGTTGTCAGCCGGCGTAGTTGCTGCCAGTGGCACCTTGGCAGCTCTCATTCCCCCAAGTGCCCTCGTTGTAGTGTATGCCATTCTCGTCGAGGAGTCGGTAGGCAAACTACTCATAGCCGGTATAATACCGGGCATTGTCTCGGCAATAATCTATGCCCTGATGCTTTATATCAGGGTTCGCCTCAACCCCAGCTTAGGTCGACCTGAACCACCAATTTCGTTTAAGAAGAAGCTCGTTTCCTTGAGGGGCGTAGTGTTTATACCGATTATTTTCATTGTTGTTATCGGTGGTTTGTACCTTGGTATATTCACACCTACTGAGGCCGGTGCTGCCGGCGCCTTCTCCGTTTTGGTTTTCGCCTTAGTCACGCGAAGGCTTACCACCTGGTCAAGCTTAAAGGAGTCCCTGCTGGATACAGGGCAAACTACGGTAATGATTTTCCTTATCATTGTTGGGATACTCATTTTTATGCGCTTGCTGGCTCTCAGCGGAACGAGCATGGCATTTATCAATTTTGTGACCGGTTTGGCGGTACCCCGTATAGTGATACTGATTGGCTTCCTTAGCATCTATGTAGTCCTGGGCATGTTTTTAACGGCTACAAGCATGTTGATACTAACCTGCCCCTTGATTGTCCCAGTGGTAGTTGCTTTGGGGTATGACCCTATCTGGTTCGGCATTATTGCCATCAAGATGTGCGAAATATGCCTGATAACGCCGCCGGTAGGGTTGAATGTATATGTAGTCCGAAGTGTGGCCCCGGATATACCCGTTGAAGACATATTCCGAGGTGCCTTGCCCTTTTTCTTAATGGATGTACTTACTGTGGCTATACTCATAGCCTTTCCACAGATAATCTTGATACTCCCCACTTACATGCTTGGGGGGTGATGGGATGGCTGTTAGCAGCCGACCTCGCCAGCTTCACCTTTTTACAAAAGAGCTTGCCTTAAAGCTTGGGGGTTTTGGAGTGGGACATGATGAACTGAGGATAAAGAGAGCCTCGCTGTTACAATCACGCTCAAAAGGACCTGTTCATTGACGTCTCATTGACGTCTCACTACAGAGCGCCGTATTCACCGGAGCGACTGTCAAGGTTTCCGGTAGGCTCGTCTGCTAGAATCATGGGCGGGTTTTTCACTATGCCACGGGCGATGGCAACCCTTTGTTGCTCTCCACCCGAAAGCTCGGTGGGCCGGTGGTTGATCCGATCGGAAAACCCCACCCTAGTCAACGCCTTCATAGCGCTGCTGCTACCCTACTGAACAAAGTGACGTTATGTTCAATATCCACTAAAAAGGTGCGCTGAATTTCACGACTAAAGGTTAGGCGTAAAATCATAAATCTAAAAAGGAACCTTTTTATCCCTAAGGTAACAGAACGCTATTTTGTTCAATCACGGTCTTCAGCAGTCCAAGCCGTCTCCCGAAAATAAGTCTAACTCAGAGATTCATAGAGATCAAATGAATGACCCTTGACAATTATTAGGAAATCTTTCCGTTCAGTTTCTATTGAAGCATCCCCGAGTGATTACTTGGATTTAAGGTCAGCGATAGAAGTATATAGTATGTCAAGCATCTCATCGGCTTCTTGCTTAGTGGTTATTATTGGGGGGTTGAACCTTACTCGAGTATAGTATTTGGTTAAAGATAGCCGGATATACAAGCCTTTTTGCAGCACCTCCCGTTGCCATTTATTTATGGTAGTAGCATCAAACGGGGTCTTGGTAGCTTTGTCTCTAACTAATTCTATGCCAAGCATTAAACCCTTGCCACTGATATCACCGACATTGGGAAGGATTGTAAACTCACTATTCAGACGCTCTAGAACATAGTTACCTACCATATCGGCATTCTCAACTAGCTTATCTCTGATGATTAGCTTCAAGGCTGCCTTCGCCGCTGCAGCACAGATTGGATTACCATGCTGGGTCCAGCCATGCCACAGCATTGAACCCTTCAAACCCTCGTAAATGCCATCACTAATTAGCGTGGCACCAAAGGGCAGATAGCAACCATCAATGGCCTTAGCTATCGTCATCATATCCCATTTCACATCCCAATACTCTTGAGCCCACATTCTGCCGGTTCTCCCGAAACCAGTCTGAACTTCGTCACCAATTAGTAGCACATCGTAGTCAGTGCATATCCTCCTTATTATTGGAAAGTACTCTGGTGGCGGTGAGACGTTGCCCGCTGCCCCCATCACTGGTTCCGCAATATAGGCAGCAACGCTATCTGCTCCCTCTTTTCTGATAATCTCTTCAACGTAATGGGCACACAGAATATTACACATTGGATATTCCAGGTGAAAAGGACACCGATGACAGTAGAAGTACGGTGCCTGGACGAAGCCAGAGGCTAGTGGAGCGTAGCCTGTCCAAAACACTCCACTTCCCGCCCTTGTAGCCGCCGCTGAGCCCATGCCAGCTCCATGATAGGAATCTTGCATGCTAATAATTTTATACTTGCCCTTACCTTGTTTCGACCAGTATAAGCGAGCTATCTTAAATGCCGTCTCTACCGCTTCCGAACCACCACAGGTGAAGTAAAAATGATGTAGTCCCTGTGGAACTACTTTAGCCAAATCCTGGGCATACTCAATAATCGGGACATTGGATTGCTTCCCTAGAAGATGGGCAAACTGTAATTTCTTTACCTGTTCGCAGATGGCATCGATGATGTCCTTCTGGCCGTGACCCAAGGTATTACTAGTTTGCTGGGAAGCGGCGTCAAAATATGCTTTACCTTCTGTGTCCCAGCACCTTACCCCATCTGCTCTTTCGATAATCGGCCCCACATCTTCGTCTCCAACCACAGCAAACCCGTGTACTATATACTTACGATCCAAATCAACAAGCTCTTCCGTCCGTTTACTAACCATTCTTCCGCCTCCATTTCTTCATAATTCTTGCTAACGGGTGACAAGAGCAGGGCCCAACCACCTAATAAGAAAGCCCGGACCGTCTTACTAAGAATAACCCATTCTTGAAGGCTACAGCTTGCTCATGACGCGGTCGGCACATTCTAGCGTCTTATCCACATCTGCCTCAGTAATAGCCGCACAAACGTACCACCTTCCACGGGGAGCAATGAGGATTCCTTCATCAAGCATAAGTGAGGCGAACTTCATCCGTTTTTCCACATCTGCTCCCTTGAAATCCCTGGGGCTATAAGCTACTTCCTTGTCTATACACTCGCAAACGAACACTCCTCGAGGCCCCTGAATAAGCATAGGTATACCGTGCCTCTGGCTGAGCTCCTTCAGACCATCCATCAATCGATTTTGCACCTTGTCAATGTGCCGGTAAAGAGCCCCGTCATCCTTCTCCAGTATCTTTATAGTCGCCAGGGCAGCTGCCAGTGAAAGGGGATATCCATTGAAAGTGCCGGCGCCAAGGACTCTCTGCTCAAGAATAAGGTCAAGAATCTCCTCCTTCCCGGCAACCGCTGCCATAGGGATTCCTCCTGCCATTGCCTTACCGAAGGTAGCCATATCCGGCGTTACGCCCAGTAATCCCTGTGCAGAGTTCAGAGCGACTCTGAAACCGGTGATTATTTCGTCAAAATACAAAACTATCCCGTACTTGGTGCATAGTTCTCTCACCTTCTCCAGATATCCGGGACGAGGCGAACAGCAACCGGCATTGCAGAGAATGGGTTCCATGACAATGAGTGCCACTTCTTCACCATACTTCTCTAGCACTCTTTCCAAGACTTCTATATCATTCCAGAGTAATTTGAATGATTGCTCAAAAGCCGCTGGGTCCCTACCTTCAGTTCTGACGGGGTCATCAGCACTATCCACAGCCAAAGGCTCGCCGGTAGGATGGTCATCGACCATTCCGCCCAACACATTATCCAACCATCCGTGGTAATGTCCCTCAAAGCGGATAAAATAGCGCCTCTTCGTGTAGGCACGGGCAAGCCTGATGGCGAGTTGAACCGACTCTGTCCCCGATAATAAGAATCGAACCTTCTCGGCACATGGAACATGCTGTATGAACTTCTCCGCTACACCTATTTCCATTGGTGATTGACGATAGCCGGCTAGATAGACAAGGGTGTCTAGTTGAGCCTTTAAAGCTTGGGTGTATTCTTCATTACCGTGACCTAGAATACCCGGGCCAAGCCCGATTGTATAATCGATATACTCATTCCTGTCGACATCCCAGAGATGGGCACCTTCTCCCCTGACCACGAAACACCGCTCAACACCCTTCCACGCTGCCGCAAGATTGCTCTGAGGCCCCGGCATAAGCTTTAAAGCCCGTTCGTTTAACTCCAAAGACTTAACATTTGACCTCATTTCAAAACCTCCTTTTTAATGAACCTCAAGTCACTAATACTTGCCTCTGACTTCTTTCCCAATTTTGTGCCAAGCTTTCTCTTTCGCTAATTCTTTTGCCGTGACTAAGTCCTTTCTCCTGGCTAATCGGTGAATTAGCCACCTACTTTAAATAGCATCCCAGGCAACCACAGCGCCAGCTGAGGGAATACCATAATTATTGCCAAACAGGTTGCCTGAAGTGGAACAAAGGCTATGATGGACTTGTATAAGTCTATCATAGCCATATCAGGCCTAACCCCTTTCATATAGAACAGGGCAAAGCCGTAAGGCGGTGTCAGGACAGCCATCTGCATGTTCAGAATGAAGAGGATACCAAACCATATCGGGTCATAACCCAGAGCTACAATTACTGGGCCATAGAGGGGAGCAGCCAGCAGGATGACGGCATAATCATCCATCAGAGCCCCCAGGACAATAAGACTGAGCTGCATGAATACCACGATAAGAAGGGGAGGCACATTTGCTGCCAGTACTGTATCTTTGACTAAGTTTCCAGCTCCCATACATAGGTAGAATTGACTGAAATAGCTAGCCCCAATAATTATCCACATAAACAAGCCGAAAAGTTTTGTCGTGTAGAAGAGGGCATCTCTCAGCATTTTCCAGCTAAACTTGCGGTAGACAATAGCACAGACGACGGCTCCCACACAGCCTACGGCGGAAGCTTCAGTAGGTGTGGCCGCCCCAGCGAAAATCGAACCTAGAACGGAGAGAATAAGGATAATGGGCAAAATTACATGCCGCGAGTCGACAATTTTCTCCAAGAAGGTGCCCCTCTCTTCGGGCGGTAAAGCCGGAGCTGCCTTTGGATTCAGGAGACCTCTTATGCCTATGTAGATAATATACAGCGTAGCCAGAATCACGCCAGGTACAATGCCTCCGGCGAACATCTTCCCTACTGATACCTTGGTAACAGAGGCATAAATTATCATTGATACGCTGGGAGGGATAACTGTCCCCAGTGCCCCCCCAGCCATGACACTGCCCAGCGCTAGGTGTTTGTCATATTTGCGCTCCAGCATAGGCGGGAGGGCAACAACTGCCATAGTCATGACGCCAGCGCCAACTATACCCACCATGGCTCCCATAAGGGTGCATACTATCACTGACCCCATTGCCAGACCGCCGTTTATACCACCCATCCACCGGTGGACCATGCCGAACATGGTATCAGCTATACCCGAGTGTGCCAATATAAATCCCATCAGAACAAAGAGGGGTAGAGCCACCAGCACCCAAGATGACATGGAACCATAGCAAACCTGAGCGGCTAGCTTAAGAGACTGGGGCCCCCAGAAGAAAAAGCCAAGTATTATGGCGACGGCACTCAAGCCAAAAGCAATCGGCAACCCAGTCACAAAGAGGACGAACATAGAGATAATCAGAAGTAGGGTAAGCATTTCAATGCTCATGACAACTCCCTGCCTTGGATAGCAAAAAAGATGTTCCGGATGAAGTTAGCTATGCCTTGCATAAATAAGATAAAGGCGGCTACAGGCGTCACCCACTTGAAAGGATAAAGGGGAGGCCGCCAAGCACTAGCTGAGTGTTCCCCCATCATTGTAGAATGATAGGCCATATCCCATCCCTGCCATATTATCACACCTATAGCTAAGAAGAAGAATATCGCTGTAGCTGAATCTATAATTGCTTTCTGCCGGCGAGATAGTTGCCGGTAAACCAAATCAAAAATGACGTGTTCTCTCATGAGGAGAGCGTAGGCTCCCGCAAACATACCTATGGTGCCAAACAAAAATATGGCCGTTTCGTGAGCCCACAGTGTCGGGCTGTCAAAGACATACCTTGTTATTACCTCATAAAACAATATCCCAATCAGTGGGAAGAAGAGGAAGCTGAGATACTTCCCTAACCACTCACTTACAGAATCTATAATCCTGACGATAGCTATCTCAGCCTCCTCATCTAAAGAACTCTCTTCCCTGTCTTGGCATAGATAAACAAACCCATTCCGGATTTGTCTCCCCTCCAAAAAGGGCCTTCTCTCAATAGTCCCAAATAGCTACAATAGCTACGGCTTACTTGATGTAACCTAACTCCTCCAAGAACCCTTTGAGTAATGGTATCAGTTCAGCGCAGTAGCTATCCGTTTTAGCATAGTCATCCCATATCTCTAGCCCTGCGGACAGCCATTTGTCACTATCGGCGTCGGACACGGCCGGACCCAGTTGAGCTCCTTCCTGCTGCATCAACACCCAATCGGTAATTGCATAGTAGCCAAATGCTCGGGCTTCAAGCCAGCAGTTATCCATGGCGGCTACGTCAAGAATAACCTTTAGGTCGTCGGGCAGACTGTTCCAGGCATCCATATTTACCACTATGGGGCCACCATTGGTATTGCATATGGTCGATGGGTACAAATACGGGCAAACCTCATAAAATTTGGCATCATAGTAATCAACCATGTTGAAACCACAGCCAGCGTCAACAACACCCGTCGCCATTGCCGTATATAGCTCATTAAAGGCTATGCTAGTTGGTTTGGCATCGAGTTTCTTCATGAAGTCAGCATATATACCCATGGCTCTAATTTTCAGCCCCACGAAGTCATCTATGCTGGTTATCGGTTCCTTGGAAACTGCAATCGGAGGTATCTGGTTACCGAAGCCGACCCAGTATGTGCCTTGCTCGGCATAGGCGTCCCGCAAGATCTTTCCTGCCGCCCCATCTTTGTATTCCCAATACCATTGCTGTTGCTCTACTGTGGACCAAGGGACACCGGGTAGACCCATCTCAATTTGAGCACAGGGCATGAGACCAGCATATGAAGCCGGGTAGGGGAAAGCGACCTCGGCTAACCCTGAAGCACATGACTGGAAGGTCTCTAGTTCACCGGCGAGCTCCCCGGCATAGTAGTTGGTAATCTTAAGTCGCCCGTCAGACATGGCAAACACTTTGTTTTCAAAATCTTCAGCAACTTCCACAGGAAGGCCCGCTCTGGGATATAAGTTTGACATTTTCCAATCAAACGTTTCCGCCTCCGGTGGTGGGCTGGGTGTCGGTGATGGCGATGGGGATGGGGACGGGGATGGGGACGGAGTCGGTGCTGGTCCAGCACAAGCCATCACTACCAGCGCCAAGACCAGACAAATACCAACAATTAGAACTAATGCTTTGTGTCTTTTCACTTTAACTCCTTCCTAAAGATTATTTATTTTGAGCCTCCTTCTTACTTTACATCGCAAAATCACCTCCTTGAATTATTCGGAGTCGGCTTCACACTGGCGCTACTTTATGAAAGCCACGCTTCCTATATATCATTCTCAGTGATTGTCTTAGCTCGGCTTGTTCTAATCCTCTTTGCTCTTGTTCCTGCATTGACATTACTTCTTGGAGCCTTCTTGCATACGCTTGACTATAACGAATGGAGTAGTGCCAAAAGAAGCAACCTGCGGCCACTGCTCCCGAGCAACTGAGTGGAATAATGGCCCACAGAGCTCCTCCAAGGACCGGTGATAAAAGTAGAAGATATATAATCGACAGAATACATAGGGTAAAGGGAAGGATTGTTGCTGGATGCTGCATAGCAGCTGAGCGCAACTCTCTTCTAATCGCTGGCTCAGACAAGCTTTCAACTAGCGACAGCGCTTCCAGTCCTCTTTCATATTTCATCCCCCAGCCTCCTAAACCAATACTGCAATTTACTTGCGGCTCAAGTTAGGTAGTTCGCATATGAATAGAATTAGCATAGTGCAAATGGTACTACTTCTTATATGAATTGTCAATATTCCAAATAAAGGGACCATTCAATGCCGTTGACAGCAACCTTAGAATTGCCATATGCTATTCTCTTGGATATCTGACCAAGACGGGTTACAAGAATCACCAGGAGGTAGACAGATTGACAATAGATGTAGACCATGAGGATGCTGTTCTGAGAACATTTATACTATTCGTGCAGACTGCACGGTCGATACTGAAATATACTGACACTCATTTGTACCGAAAAGCACGTCTCTCGATAATCAAGTTGATAGTGCTGAAAGCCCTAGCCAGTAATAACGGGGTCATGATACCCTCCGAGATAGCCGAGTGGACACAGACAGAGCGGCACAATATCACGACGCTAATCAAGCGCATGAGGCAAGATGGACTCGTTACAGCCGAGCGCAATAGCAGTAATAAGAGACTCGTGAATATCACCCTGACGGACAAGGGATGGGAGACTCTAAACCGAGCTATGCCAGTGGCGAAAGAGGTTGTTGACCAGGTGATGTTGTCAATTGATGAAGGTGATGCTGCTCTGCTGGAAAAGTATCTACGAATCTTGAGGCAAAACGCATACGATAGTTTGGGAAATGTTGCCAAGCATTCTCAATCTCGGCCTGTGTAGGGCAATGGCGTGGTAGAGAGGTTGAACATTTAGCCAAATTGTTTAGTCATAGCAAATACCTGCTATAAGACCTTTGCCCCGAAGTGAAAGCTGACCTTTTGGCTAATAGAGATATACCCAGTGTCAAAGCCGGTAATTAAGAGGTAAGTTATTGAGTCTGCCAAAAGGGATGCAGAGTCAGCAGGTAAAAACGTAGCCACCTTTCTTAAGATAGGAGTAAGAGGCGAGCAGGGTAAAGATAATCGTTAGGTACATCAGGGCAGCGAGGAGCGTATCTGGGCCTATGCCAAGAACACCCACTACCAGCGTTGGCATCTGAACCGAGTATGCGATCCTGGCTATCTGGGTAGGAGGTGGGAAGTCAATCGCACGATTGCGCCGCTTCCACATAAAAGTGAATATACCCGCCAGTACTGTGATATCTGCG
>Ga0209977_10001123_pt1 | contig 11474 bp, 10 predicted proteins | sample SumtaG_2_FD_183113 | JGI IMG/M metagenome (GOLD analysis project Ga0209977, IMG submission 183113) | Deep subsurface microbial communities from Indian Ocean to uncover new lineages of life (NeLLi) - Sumatra_00607 metaG (SPAdes) (version 2) | ecosystem: Environmental > Aquatic > Marine > Oceanic... | reverse complement strand
ACTGGTAAAAGAAAAGTGGTGGCGGCGAAGGTCCGAATGGATTAAAAAAAGTAAATATGGTTGAACTTAACAACCCAACTATGGCTCCTTCCTTTTTGTTCATAACGAAACCAGCTAAAAAGATCATCAAAGTAAAAATCTCTATGTTAGGAATATACGCCAACATATACCCTAAAACAACTGCTAAGGCTGAGAATGTACCTATTAACGCAATTCGAAAATTTTTTTTTTCTAACCAAACTGATTGATTAAATCTTTCAATTTCTTCGCTTCCACTATTGTTTTCGAATGAGATGTGAGATTTTCCATGTTCCTTAGATACTTTTGAATCAATAATCATCTTAATTTTTATTCCTTCTTTGTTTGGCAAAATTCTATTAAAGTTTAGATATTTCAAAACTATTTGTATTAAATTTGATTAATTAATTATTAATTTAAAATCTTATTAAATTAAATCTTCAAATTTACAGGAGTAACAAGGTAATCTATTGAATATTGTATAGATCTACTCTAATATTTCGAATATAATAACCCAATAATATATTATTATGAATAATCTATAAGAAACTCTTCTTAACTCCATTCAAATCTGAGATCGATTATAGGAATTCTAACCTATTTGTTTCACCCTCTATCATAAGGAAAATAGAATTAAAGGAAACGATTCAGAGTGCTCTCTACTTGAGGGTAGAGTGTATTAAAATTTAACTAAAAAAGCTTTATTATTAACAATTTAATTAAAAAAAAAATTTTAAGCGAAATGTAATCAAAAAAGAAATTGAGCTTATTAATTAATATAAATCTGTATGCTAAAATCAAATGTCTATATCATAATAATGCTTTATTCTACTTGTTGCAATTATTCTTTTATTCAATTTTGAAGTATAATCTTTTAGTAGATGTAAAATTTCTTTTACTTTTTTATTACTTAAAATCTTATATTTTATAGATTTGAATTTCCGTTGAGGATTCTCCTGTAAAAAGTTAATTCTCAGCGTTCTAATAATAGGTTTTCGCCAATCAAGGACATCAAATGGAACCGCTCTAGTCCCAGTGACTTTCATTTTTATCGTATCAAAATCAGACCAATTCACTTGGAGGGTATGGCTTTTTGGCCATTGTATGAATTGAATTCCTGTATCAGATATGATAAATTTAGATACGGTGGTATAAAGTTTGTACAAATAACAATTAATAGGGATAAAAATAACAAGAACCAAAATATCAACGAGTATGATAACAAAATTGAACCCGAACCATATGTTGATAATTATAAGTACAACAAAAAAAACAACAATCATAGCCCAGAATTTAAACTTACCTGAATCTGCTACTTCCACACTATTTAGATTGTTTTCCATATTAAGAAAATATAAAAAATATTATAATAAAATTATATGGACGGATTTTTTACAAATTGATTAGTGATTAAAAAAAGAGGAAACGATTTATTTAACGAATTAAATTAGCACGATAAAAAAAAGATAAAGGATTTTTTTTAAAATTTTAATTATCCAATTATTTGTATAAAATCCTTCCATATCGATTTAAATATGAAATCTATTTAACTAATCCTATAGAATCTAGAGATTCAGTAATAAATTAAGTAAATTAATTTGAAATTATTGAATTTATCAAAATAGCTACAGTAGGAATCCTAATAATCTAGGGTGAAAAAATATAAAAAAAGGATATAAGATTCTCTTGTGGTTAATATTTATCTTATTCTTGGATTTTATAGTGAGTTTTATGATAATTCAAGCGATTCCCAGTTGGGACTTTTGGATTACTTATGGGATAATGTTCCTAGTCCTATTATTTTTAGTAAGTTGTATTTATAATAATTATTCTAATATTTAGATTAGAAAAAATCAGTTTAAACGAATTTAAGAAAAACTAATTGAATTGAATAATGTAGTATTTTTATTACAGCATATATCGAAGACTACAATACTCCAATGGAGTTCTTTGAATTTCCATCACATATCACTTTATTTTCATTAATAAGTTGTTATTCTGTAACTATTAATCGAGAAAGTAATTACTATTAAATCAATATAAAGGAATTTTATACAAGCCATTTATCAATCAGAGAATTTAGAAGCAAGTAGTTCCTAAGAAACATTTATAAAGTCAAACATCGATTTTACATTAATATCATATATACAACAATGTAAACTATTTCAATCCTACCGTTTTACTTTTATGATAGATAACAAGTATTACCCTCTCTCTTTGGGATTAGACCATCCAAGTGTTCAACAAGTAATACAAATTGCTTTAGAACTCACAAAAGAACATAAATTAATTAATACAGAACTTCTTTATAATAGGGCTAAGAGAAAGTTAAAGATTCCAAGACAGGGGCTTAATACCATTATTCAGATGCTTTTGAATAGAAAAATTTTAGTTGATGGATCAAGATTCACAAAAGAAACTGTTTTAAAAAATAAGATTAGATATTACATCTATTGGTTAGCTAAAACCAATATCGGTGCTCATTTCTCCTTTTTAAAAAAAAAACTTTCTCAACAAAAAGAGAGTGAGATGGGTGTCGGTCATTTAATATGGCACTTAGAAAAGTTAATTAAATTTAATTTAATTAAAAAAGTGAGAGTAAAGAATTGTACAATTTTTCTTCCTGTCGAGATTAGCGATGAGGAGGGCATTTTATACTTTATATTGAGAGACGATTTAAATAGACAAATTGTAGAAATTTTATTTGAACATGAATCGGTTAATAAGGTTGATATGTATAAAGATTTGAATGTTGTAAGAGAAAAAATGTATTACAGAATAAAAAAATTAATGGAATTAGAGATAATCTCACCTAAAGCTGATGATGAGAAGACTATCTCCTTAAACTTAAGTAAGAAGGATTTAATAATGGAAGTGATTAATAATATTTTAAAAAATAAACAGATTAAGGAGAAAAATAAATTAATTTCAATGAAAATGTAGAGCGTGTTAATTAGAGTGGATTTAAATTGGACGATTGAGGTGATTGTAGGGCTCTTTGTATCAGCAGTTATACTAACAGCAGTAACATTATCATACATAAAACTTAAGCATATTAAAATAAAATCATTATTTTATCTTAGATTAAGTTTTTTCTTTTCAGCGTTGTATTTCTTATTCGAAGCGATTGCAGATTTATTTTTAAATTTATTTCTGGCAAGTTTATATAATTCCCTTTTTCCATTAGTTGTATTGTCATTTCTTATTGGTGTAACATATTCAAAAAAAGAATCTATTTATTCTGTTAGCTTAATATTAATATGCTCTTTTGTACCTGTTTATGTCATCGTTGCGTTTTTACCTGATACTTTTGAAATTTTAGTTGTTTCTGGATTAAATTATCAAAAAATAATATCAAATGAATTATTTGATCTCCTCATTTTTGTATTTTATGCGATAACGGCCGTTTTAGGCTATTATTGGGCCTTTTTAATATGGCGAAATACTCCCTTTCTTTACAGAAAAGAGGCTTCTTTACTAGTTCTAACATTGATAATAGTGTTTCCCTTTGCTATATTACTATATTTATTTACATTATTGCATCCTACATTTATCATCCTTTCAGATATAACTTTTGCAACAGGATGGTATATAATAATTTATGCTATTACAAAAGAACCTAAGCTTCTCTATATCCTTCCCTTCACTGTTTATAGAATTTCAGTAAAAGACATTGAGGGGAGTCCATTGTTTGATCACGATTGGTCTGAATCTAATATCAACGAAAAAGTTTTTACGGGGTTTACAAATGCTGTTCAATTAATGAGCGAGGAAGTAATGCAGATAGGAGGATTATTAGATATCAATCTGCAAGAAGGAATTTTAATTGTTTATAATTCTAAATTTATTACAGTAGGATTAGTAGCCTCAAAATCTTCAAAGCTCCTCAGAGATTGCGTGCGCAATTTCACTCATGACTTTGAAGAACAATTTGAGTACCTGCTAAAAACATCCAATAAGGATATGAAAAAATACGAACCTGCTTACAATCTCATTGATAGACACTTCTCTAATTTCCCCTATAGGATAATTTCAGATAAACACCATCCATTATTACTATCTGTGAAAAATAGCAAAATCCCACTACAAATTGATGACAAGTATCGTGATATTTTTAAAGACAACGAGGAGATTGAAAAAATCAAGGCAGAATTAATTCGTTTTCCCATTAGTTCACATGACGATTTTTTAGAATTGTATGAAGAACTTAAGGATGAAAAAGAAGTCGATTTCGAAAAAGAAGATGAAGAATAATCAGAAGATTAAAAAGTAATAATTTCATCCTATGTAATTATTTTCTTGATTCTTTTGTATAAAATCCCTCCATATTGTTTTAAATACTCAACATGGATAAATCGTTATCCATTTTATTTTTTTAACATATCCTTTGTAAAAAATCATTCCATATTGTTTTAAATATCCAAATGAGTTAATTTTGTATAAATTAATCTAATTAAAATTTTTCAATGAATGGTGAAATTCTGTGAAAATAGAAAAAATAATAGGCTTAGGCTTTTTTATTGCGACGCTTTCTCTTGTGGGGCTACAAATATTTACGTATTTTGCCCCACGTACTTACGTTGGATGGGCTAAAAGTGTATATGTTGAAGATGACATAGCATACATTGCAGATAACAATTATGGGTTGGTAATCATGGATGTTTCAGCTCCTTTAGAACCCTATGAACTAGGTCGACTCAGTCAAGTGTCTAGTTGGGGATCTGGAACGCAAATCTACGTTCGAGATCAAATCGCTTATCTTCTTGGAGATGAGAAGCTTAAATTAATCGATATTTCTAATCCCTCAAGCCCAATTCAATCTAGTGTGTTTGGTGCAAATATTGATGGAATGTATGTTGATTTTCCATTCTTCTATCTTTTTAATCATCCTGGAGCCTTTAGGATTTACAATTTCTCTGATCCTTTAACCCCTTCTCAGCTTAGTTATATTGATCTAGGTGCCAGTATATACGGTGTTTATGTTAGAGATAATATCGCCTATATCACCCACGCAGATGGTCTAAAGATTATGGACGTTTCCAACTCATCAAATCCCATTGAGCTCGGTCAATTTTATACAGATGATAATTATTTATTTGATTGTGTTGTTGATGGTAATATCGCATATGTGACAGGATGGCCAGGATACATTGATATTATTGATGTAACAGTTCCTACAGATCCTACCAAACTAAGCCAATTTAATGAAGGAGGAGGAAGTAGTATCGATTTTGGAACCGCTTTTTTAGATGATACTCTATATGTTTGCGATTTGAATGACGGGCTCGAACTAATAGATGTATCTAATCCATTAAAGCCCTTTAAATATGCTCAGTTTGATTTAAGGTCTCCAGCGGATGTATTCATCATATATCCCTACGCTTATTTAGCTTGTTTGGATGATGGTCTTAAAATTGTAGATATCTCAAATCCTTCACTGTGGAATTTTATTCCTTCAATCTTAAATTTCGCTATTACGATTGTGAGTATAGGGGTTATCGTTAGTTTAATTCTATTGAAATTAAGAATACAGAAGAAAAACATGTAAAGGTGAAAATAATGGAAAAATCTCAACATGGATCAAATGAGTATGAAATTAGATACGGACATGGTATAGCCGCGGGAATTGTTGCAATAGTTTCGGGATTAATCGTCCAGATGCTTAGATATTTCCACCCTAAGACATTTCCTGTTGAATACTTCCTAATATCGTATTTAATTATAGCAATCTTAATTTCTGCATCTTTACTTATCTCGAAACGTAACCTGAAACCTAGTTTGGTAATCATGGGTTTATCTTTTGTAATGTCAATTGTTAATGATCTACTCTTTCTTGTTCTAAATTTCTGGAAGTTATGGTTTCTTCCTATAGCATTGATAAACCTATTGTTAATTAGTAATTTTTTACTCATTGGTATTAGTGTAGGTAATCTTGCGAAAGTATTGAAGTTTCATCGATCTACATAATTTAAATTAATTTTTTTTTTATTTTTACTATTTTTTATTTCTTTTTTTATCGACTCTTAGCGCAAACAATGTCCACAATCCAAAACCTAAATCGATAAAACTAAATAAAACTAAAACCCAGTTACCATAGCCTAACAGATAAAACACAGTTAAAAATATTGGGATGGTGCATCTTTCTTGAGCGGTAATTAGATAAAAAAATTCCATCCCCCCATCTTTTATACCCGTCCGAATGTAAATATACGAAAATATCAAAAAAATCATTCCACACATGCGAGACATTATATCTGGTGGACTGAACAGACCAATACCAGCTAAAACAAATTCTGGGAAAAATAATAATAAAATACCTAAAACTACTAAATAGATACCACATCCTAACATACTTTTCGACGCTCTACTCATATTTATACCCTCTCTTAATTCATTAATTTATTATGTTACTAACTTTAGATGTTTTGGTTTAAAAATGTTTTTGTTCCCTAATATGAATTATTCAAAAGTATTTCTGAATTAGGAAGCATTTTTCACCTTCATTTAGTAATTAGGTTCTTTTTTTTATTAATCTCTGATCAATAAATCAATCTAAAACATTTTCATAAAAAATTGCGCTGAGAAGGTTTTCTTTTATTTATGCATTCTTATGTAAAAAATCCTTCCTATCTGTTTTAAATATATAGTTCAATGAAATCTATCATAATTACCTGATTTTATAAAAAAGGTGAGATAGACATTAAAAAAATGAAATTTAATTTATTGTTAATCGCAGCGCTTTTCTCTCTTTTCGTGCTAATAGTCAGCGTTACTTTTGTAAATAATGTTGCTACTGTTTCGTCTACCGAAAAAACCAAAATTTCTAATATTCACCTTTCAAATGATAATTGCGGAATTGAAGTCTGTAACGCAGATTTATATCAATATGAACCTGTGATATGTCATGTTGGAAGCGGAAGCGTCATAAATGCATGGTTAGATGGTAGAAATCATAATAGTAGTTCAAATACAGACATTTACGCTCAAAAAATGGATATACATGGAAACATGAAGTGGATCACGAATGGCATAATGATCCATAACAGTAGTAAAATCAACACTCTTCGATTATGGGACCTTCAAATCTGTGATGATGGACAAGGAGGAGCAATTATTGTATGGGCTAATTTTTTTGAACCAAGTGCGTTTGAAATATATGCCCAAAGAATCGATAGCAACGGTAACACTTTATGGAATAACAACGGATTGCTTGTAGGTAACGGTAGTCATAGCGTTGGCGTCCTTTATTCCGGATTACAGGTGTGGAGCGATGAATCTGGTGGAGTAATTTTAATATGGTATGAATACAGAGATATCACTACTCAAAGGATTGATTTAAACGGAAATAAATTGTGGTCTGATAACAGTCTTGTCTTCTTAGATGTTCTATCACCTGCGATTTGTAGTGATGGTTCAGGAGGAGTAATACTCGTTTGGAGCGAAAAAAGTAGTGATGATAGCGGCATTTATACTCAAGCGATAAATTCAACTGGTAATCTGAAGTGGGGTGAAAATAATCTAACGATCTATACAAGACCAGATAGGTTTTATTCCGAATCTAGAATATGTAGTGATGGTCTTGGAGGGGTTATTATTGCGTGGCCAACTGTTGAAGGAGGTCGAGCTCAAAGAGTTGATTTTAATGGAAATATATTATGGGAAAATAATGGAACAATAATAGGATCATATTATCCTCAAGATATTGTTTCCGATGGAAATAATGGAGCATTCTATACATATGTTGATTATTGGACAGAAGATAATAATCATAAAATATATGGGCAAAGAATAAACATGAACGGTGAAAAGTTATGGGGTCTTAACGGGACTCTAATTTCAAAAACCAATGATCAGAATTGGGTGGAATACCTGCAAATCTGCAGAGACGGGGTTGGTGGAGCTTTAATTACTTGGAATTTCAGAAAAAATTGGTTTGTTAATGATCCTCCATATAATAACACTGACATATACGTGCAGAAAATTAATTCAAATGGTGATAGAGTTTGGAAAGAGAATGGTATACCAGTTTGCGTCCCAGCATCAGACTTCCGAATTCAGGATGTGAATGTTCAAATATGCAATGATGGTGAAGGAGGGGCTATTATTAGCTATGAATTCGTACGTACGAGATGGAATGAGGACTACCACTATCAACTTCCTTATCTCTGGGACATTCATGCACAACGTATTAGTTCTGGAGGGGATCTACAGTGGAATGTGGAACCAAATTGGATCTTTTTCGTAATAATTGGGGTGATCATTGGTGGGATAGCAATAGCTGTCTTTATCACGGTGGTGTTAATTAAAAGACGAAAATGATTTATTAAAAAAAAGGATGGTGCGATTATCGAAAAAAACAATAAAGGAGACCTTAAAAAAACTTTTTATGCCAACGCCTGTTACATAACTCCTCAATTGGCGAGATAGTGGTGATAATGGGAATTTACCAAATGAAAAAACTAAAATAATTTTTTTTTATTTTTTTTAAAACTATTGGTGTAAGGCAGAACATTCATGGTAACTTTAGTGTAAAAAATCCTTCCTTATAATTTTAAATAGGCAACTCAACTTACTTTGTCATAAATGTAAATTTTTAAAAAATCGCTTAATTATAGTAAATAAATCATTTTGACTTATTTAGACATTTAGAAAAATATATAAATCAAGGATTCTCTTCTGAAATATGCAATTAGCTTAGAAATTTTAAGATTGAATTCAGTCCATATTTAGCAAGAGTAAAAAATTTTAATGTTGTCATTTAAGAGGAGTAGGAGATCCTAGCCCCCCTTATTTCTTTTAATAGGAAAGATATCCTACATATTTTTTAATCATCCTATATATTATTATGATAATTACAAATAAATTTACTAAAACTGCAAAGAATTGATTTTATGAATAAAAAAAAAATATTTCTTGGTATTTTCGCTTCGATATTGGTATTTCAAGCAATCTTTTTCACCCTAACTCCGTTTATTAAAGCTGATGCAGCAATTCCTGAAAATTTTTGTGGAGAATTAGATTTCAATGAGGTTTATATTTATAACGTATCTTCTTTTAATACAAGTAAGCCTCTTGAGTGGAGAGAGTTAAATTGGTCTGCCCCACCAAGAGGATTTGCCAATACAACTCCTGGAGGTCAAATACTAGTTAATTTCACTGGTTTTTACGATAAGGATCCTTACGATTCCTATAATCTTTTTGAAAGTCCAATATCATACATGGACATAGAGTTCAAGGAGAATAGACTAGGCGTTCTTGTTACAAATACTACTTTCTACAATATTTCAAATGGCGAAGCAGACATGAATCTAGCTATAGGCTATAATAAATTTAAGTCAGGATTTTTAATTCCAATTAATAATTTCACTTATTTGAAACAACAAGCCTACGCACAAGATGAACCTCCATACTGGAATGCAACCGTTATCATCGAAGAGACTCAAAATAACATTTCGTTTGATTTTCGTCAAAAAGGGGGATTCCTTCAGAGAACTAAATCCATATACGATAAAATTTCAGGTCTATTAATTTATACAAATACTTCTATCGGAAATTACACGCTCGAGATGACATTAACTAATCTACCTGACTTAAACGCTGAGCTTCCATTTATTCCTGCATACCCTACATTAATCATATTTACTAGCCTTAGTATAACAACAATAATCTTAATTCTCAATGCAAAAAGAAAAACGAAGAAAAGCAAAAATTAGATTTACAATAAATTATTATTTTTTTTTAAATTGTTTTTATTTTGAATCATGGAAAAAAGGATTAAATATATTTTATTGGTACTTATTGGAATATCTTGCTTCAGTTTACTATTTCTTTTTAATACTATCCTATTCCAAAATCCAGAACCTCCTATTAATCAAGATAATGGAGAAAGAGATGTGAAACAGTACAGTGTTGAAAATGTTACGCTAATAATTGATTATTCTGGAGTAAAAACGAATGAAAAATTTGAAAATGTTAGTTTGACTAATTATCAGACTACAGCGTATCACCTTCTCCTAAATTGTTGCGAAATTACTATTGAAAATTATGGTTTGCGAATATATGTAAAAGAAATTAATAGTGTTACTAATTGGATATATACAATTAACAACGGTGTGCCCCCAAGTATGCCTTCAAATTATTTCAATTTATTAGATAACGATACTGTTAAATGGACACATGTATAAATAAGTCCCTAACATATGTTAAGAAATCTAAAAAGAGTATTTTTAACTTAACTAATAATTTATGAAGTATGTAAACCCTTTGATTCAATTTTCTTAAGAACGGGCTCCATTTCTTTAAAGGATTTACGAATTTTATGGAAGTAGTAGCCCAATTTATAAGATTTTTTACAATTGGTAAAAAGCATGAATTTATTGTCTACATCGCCAACTAAAATAATGGTATAACCTTTTACACCTCTAATTACAATTTCTCTTAAATCTCCTTGTCCTAAACCACTACTGATTTTTTCTCCCAACGAAATTAAAGTAGCAGGACTCGCGCTATAAATATCTGCTATAATATCGGCAGTTTCAGAGCTAGCTATTCTCAATCCCGTTTTTGATACAATTGCAGAACCCTCCAAATCTGTAGAACTTTCTAACTTCTCTAAATTTTGCATAATTTCCCCCAATATTTCTGGAGCGATGTTAATTTCTGATGCTTCAATTTTTTCCATTTTAACAACCTCACTTAATAATATTAATTAATTCAGCAAATTTAAATCTTTTTTAGATTTCAATGTGAAACTCCTTAATTCCTTTAACATGACTGATTGTCCTTTTTTCACAGTTTTATCTTTACTTTCAACTCCTACAATTACCAACCCTTTTGTTCCAAAAGGTCCAATAATTTTTGTAAAAGGAGATTCTAACTTTCGACCGATGATTTTTTTGGCACCTTCAAGGCTTTGGGCTAAACCGCTACAAATAATTCCTTGCGAATGCTCACTATTTTGCACTCTTCCTTTCTTTCTTTTAAATTTATACAGAATCGGAGGTTTTTTATGGATTTTGGTTAAGTTTGCTGCACCAAGTATCCTTAAAGTGGTCGGGGGAAGGTCCAATCGACTTAAAAGCATTGTACTTCTTTCTTTATTAATCAAAACTTTTTCGTTTAACCATAAAAAGGCATTGTATGTGTTTAAATCACCCGAACTTTCTAACTGAATCTTTTTCCCATCCATTTCGTAATACGGAAATAAATTTCCCGTAACTGTAAACATTCCTAATGTAACATGAATTTGAGTTCCAAAATGTGTTTCAGTTTTGAATAATTTATTTTGCTTTACTCGAATATCAATTAAGTCGCAAAAATCGAATGCTTTCTTATTATTTGTAGCGTAACAACCTCGGTATACCTTCTTAATATCTAATCCTTTTATATTAACTCCAACTCTATCGCCTGCTTTAGCTTCATCAACATTCTGACGAAAAATTTGAATGGTTTTGACT
>Ga0209977_10001122_pt1 | contig 11476 bp, 10 predicted proteins | sample SumtaG_2_FD_183113 | JGI IMG/M metagenome (GOLD analysis project Ga0209977, IMG submission 183113) | Deep subsurface microbial communities from Indian Ocean to uncover new lineages of life (NeLLi) - Sumatra_00607 metaG (SPAdes) (version 2) | ecosystem: Environmental > Aquatic > Marine > Oceanic... | reverse complement strand
TTATGTTCATAATCCTGAGGGATGCCGCGATATTTTTTAGATCTGGTAGCGCATCACCATCACCAATCATCATAACCCTCAAAAGAGGGAATTCCTTTCTTAAACGTTCGACTGCATAAAGAAGATGTTCAATACTTTTGTATCTCTTTATTCTTCCCAAAAATGTAATTTGGAATGGTGTCTTTTTCCCCTTTCCCGGTTTATATCTGCTGAGATCTATTCCGTTGTAATGTATGAATATGTTCTCTTCAGGAATTCCCGACTTAACAAGGTCCGCTTTTGTACTTTCTGAAACAACATCAAAAGGTATATTTCTGTAAACCAACGGGATAAGTGACTCTGTAATATAAACATACAATGCAAAGGGAAAGATGGTCTCCTTGAAGATATCTCTTCCAAAACGATGATGAAGAATAGCAACTGTTGGAATCTTTATAAAGAGTGGGGTGAAGAAAGGAATTTTATTCAGGTCTTCAACAAGAATATCAATATGCTCTCTCTTTACAATCTCTTTTACAGCATACGGGACAAAAAAGTTAAAGTCGTTTCTCCTCCCCTTTCGTATTATATGAATCCCATCCAAAATTTCTTCCTTCTTAGCTCCAGAAAACCCACTAGCCAATAAGGTTACATTGTGCCCCCAATGTGCAATCCTGTCAAAGATCTCATGAAGATGAACTTCTGCTCCACCAGCAAAAGGGTTACGTCTATCTTGCCAATTTACAATGAGAATATTCATAAGAACAGAAAAATAAAACAGCAAAAGTAAGGGCGTTCAATTGAACGCCCCTACTAACTCGTTTGATGGATAACTACCATATTTCTTTTTTAACTATGGTCTCCTTCCTGTTAGGTCCAGTTGAAATAATAGCTATATCTACATTTAGTATATCTTCTAAACCCTTTAGATAATCAAGCGCTTCTGAGGGAAGTAACCTTGCTTTCACAATTCCCCGAATGTCCTGTTTCCAACCCTTGAATTCCTCGTAAATTGGAATTGTTTCAGAAAGCTCTTTGGTATATGCAGGAAACGATGATACCCTTTTCCCATCTTTTGTTCTGTAGTCAACACACACCTTAATCTTATCAACCCCGGAAAGGCAGTCCAGCTTCGTAATTGCAATAGATGTCACTCCATTTACCATACATGCATATTTAATACCAACCGCGTCAAACCAGCCGCATCTCCTTGGTCTTCCTGTGGTTGCTCCAAACTCCTTCGCATGCTTTCTGAAACGATCCTCAAAATCCCTTTCAAATACAGTTGGGAAGGGTCCCTCTCCTATCCTCGTAGCATAAGCCTTTGCTACCCCAACTACGTCTTTAATCTTTGAGGAAGGGACACCAGTTCCAGTGCTTATTCCTCCGATTGTTGGATTGCTTGAGGTAACATAGGGATACGTTCCAAGGTCAACATCTAAAAGTGTGCCCTGAGCACCTTCAAAGAGCACCTTTCTCTCCTTATCTATCTCACTATTTAGAAACAGAACAGTATCAATAAAGTATTCTTTCAATTTATCAATAATTGGTTGACATTCCTCCAAAAGTGATTTTATGTTAAATTTTTCACGCATCCACTTCTTTGTGCTCAGATTAAACTCTATCAATGTTTTTAAGTCATCAAGATGAAGAAGATCAGCAACCCTTATTCCTGTCCTTGCATACTTATCCGTATAGGTCGGGCCTACACCCTTAAAGGTTGTTCCTACTTTCTTAGAGCCCTTAATCTCTTCTATCTTTTTATCTTCGTATATATGAAAAGGAAATGTTATATGAGCACGATCACTAATAAAAAGTCTTCCTTGTATATCTACTCCCTCCTTTTCAAGAAGGATTATCTCTTCGTAAAGGCTTTTAAGGTTAACAACACATCCGTTACCAATTACACATATGGTTTTTTTATTAAATATCCCCGAAGGAATCAGATGAAGAGGTAGTGGTTCACCTTTGTAATAAACTGTATGTCCTGCATTTGTTCCACCCTGGTAGCGGGCAACAATATCTGCCTTTTCACTCAGAAGGTCAACAATTTTACCCTTCCCCTCATCTCCCCATGATAATCCAACGACAGCAATAGTATTCATAAATAAAACCTCATATATGGTTTGTTTGGTTCGTTGTAACGTTTAGTTCGTTAGTAACGTTTGAAACTATAATAACGATCAAAACAATCAATTAGAAACTTTCAAGATAACTGAGTTTTAAAACCCTATTAATCCCATCATCCCCTGTCCTCAGCATATTTCTTATATCAAACTCTATTGCAATATTTGGTGCAAAATATCCCTTTATACCAATATTGAGATAACCATCCTTCTTATATTCCTCAATTCCTTCGTTAAAAGCAAAATCATAATCGGCAAGGAAACTATAAACCGTTGTTATCGTCCTTTCAAACCCAAGAAAGACATTGAGGTTTTTGTTACCATCACTATGTTCGAGTGAATAATTGATGCCACCATGAATGCTCAGATTACCAATAAACTCGAAGTTTTTGCTAACAACACCATAGAAGCCTTTAGATTTTATCCTGTACCTTCCGTCAATCTGAGGTCCGTATCCCTGTGAAGAAAAACCGAGCGCAAAGGCAGGATATATAAGGGTTTCTTCTATAGCTCTGTATCTCACCTCAACCCCCGGATACTTGTATCCTTCTATTGCACCGTATCCTACAACATGGTCACCACCGTAACTCACGCCGATAGAGAAATTATCTGTAATCCCTATATAGATTCCTGTAAGAATCCCACCTTCAGGCTCAATTCTTGCCCTTACTTCGTATTGTCCCCTGAAGTAGTTTCCACAGGTTGGGTTATCAATAAGCATAAAAATCGGATTCTCAAAAGCAGCAGAAAGATTTATTCCAATTAGTAAAAACAAAAAGAAAAAGTATGGTTTTTTCATTCCTTCCTCCATTCCATCACTTTTTTTTCATATCACAAAATTCATCATATGTCAACTTTTTTATTTTTGGGCCTCTGAAAAACTACTCAGAGACCTCTTTTAATCTGTGTAATCTGAACATAAATTTGCTTGCCCCGTTAGACAACTTCATATCTAACGGGGTGAATAATCAGAGATTTGTGACTTTTCAGAAATTCCCGTATTTTTTTTCTTGACTTTGTTTTATTTTTAAGTTACAATATTAAAAAAGAAGGGAGCATGAAATGACTGTTGAGTGTCCGAAATGTAAAAAGAAATATATAGTAAATGAAGCACTCATTCCTGTTGGCGGTGCACCAGTGAGATGTCCTGACTGCTCAAATATATTTACACTATACAGAGAACCACTGGATATACATCTTGAACCTGAATTGGAGGAAACAGTATCCGCAGCAAAAGAAGAGATATCTATACAACCAGAAACTTTTACACCACAGAAAGAAGTACCAGCTGTTGCTGAAACATCTCTTTCTGATGTCGCAGACATAGAAACAAAGATACCACCTACGGAAGAAAGAACGAAATTGTGGGAGAAACTGCAGGAGTCGTATACCTCTGATAAAAAACAGAAAACCGTATCTCCGACAATAGAAGAAGAACTACCACCAACAATTGAGGAACCTTCTGCTATACTGCAAGAAGAAAAATTTGTGGAAACTCCATCTGTGGAATTAGAAGCAGAAGTGAAACCTGAGGAAATCCCATTAGTGAGGGAGGCTGAAGAGAAACCTCTCACAGAAAAGGAAAAAATAGAAAAAGAGGCAAAAAGACTTGCACGTTCTCTTGTTAAGGATATACTGCTTTACCATAGTGATAAGGTTGAAATAGGTTTAAAACAGGGGAATCTTGCTTACCTAATTGGAAATGAGATAAGAAAATCATGGAGATTTTATAAAGACAATTTTCCTCTCGAAAAAACAGGTAATGTAAATTATTTTAAGAATGCTCTAAATGAAATAATTGGTAAAGGGAAACAAATTTTCAAATAAATTTAGCCACTAATTAAAACGAATTGAATATAACCAAAATATAGATATAGGATTGAAAAAAAGAGACAGAAATTGAAAAATTGGGAAACCAAGAAACCTGAAATTGTAAAGTTAAGAATTTGGAAATTCCAATACACCCTTTTGATTTTCGTAATTTCCATTTTCCTAATTTCGTACTTTCCTAATTTTGAATGGAGGACTGGTTAATGAAAAAAACCCTTAGATGGAAATTCATCTTTTTCTTAATCGTATTCCTTGCTGCTCTATGGCAATTATCATACACCTTTAGATATTCGAGGATGACGAAAGAAGAACTCGCCAATCTTGAACCACAACAGAGAAAATCCCTTGAAGACAAAACCATTCATCTTGGTCTCGACCTCAAGGGAGGAATGCATCTTATTCTTGAGGTAGATAAAACAAAACTTACAGATGAGGAAAAGAAAGGTGCAACAGATAGGGCACTTGAAATAATTAGAAACAGGATTGATCAGTTTGGTGTTTCAGAACCTACAATAGAGAAACAAGGAACGGATAGGATTTTGATTCAACTGCCTGGTGTGGTTGACAGGAAGAGAGCTAAGGAACTTATCGGAAAAACCGCTCTTCTTGAGTTCAGACTTGTTGAAGATGCAGAGGCGGAACAGAACCTTCTTACTAAAATAGACGAATATTTAGGTAAAACTGAATATGGTGATTCATCAATCTTAGAATCAAATCCATTGCTTTCGAATATTGAGTTTATACGAGGGGATTTTCTTGTTCTTTCTGAATTCAAGAAAACGGTTGACGACTACTTAAAAAGAGACGATGTAAAGAAGATGATACCAAGGGACAGAACATTTCTCTGGGAAAAGGCAAAAGAGATAGAGGGTAGAAAGATGTTCCCTCTTTTTCTTATCCATTCTGAACCTGTTCTTACAGGGGCGGCAATACTCACAGCCGACGCAGGAATAGGTACACCAAACAATCCAATGGGTGTGAAGGTTGATTTAACAATGACAAGAAAGGCAAGAGCAAAATGGTCAGCAATCACAGGTGCAAATGTGGGAAAGAGGATTGCAATTGTGCTTGATGAAATTATCCAATCCGCACCTGTTGTTAGAGAACGAATCCCAAGCGGGCGCTCTGAGATTACCCTCGGTGATGCTAGTATGGATGAAGCAAAGGACCTGGCTGTTGTTCTTAAGGCTGGCGCTTTACCAGCACCTGTAAGAGTTGTAGAGGAACGTTCGGTTGGACCATCCCTTGGAACCGATTCAATAAGAAAAGGAGTCAGATCTATCCTCCTGGGAGGAGCGATTATTATAATCTTTATGCTTATCTATTATGGGCTATCAGGATTTATAGCAGACTTTGCGCTTTGCCTTAACCTTCTCTTTATCCTCGCTGTACTTTCGGCATTCAGATTTACACTTACCCTCCCGGGACTCGCTGGTATAGTGCTTACGATTGGTGCTGCAATAGATGCAAATGTCCTTATATTTGAAAGAATTAGAGAGGAATTACGGACCGGAAAAACTGTCGGGTCTGCTATTGATACAGGCTACAAGAAGGCGTTTGTTACCATTCTCGATGCAAACCTTACAACCTTCATTACTGCTGCTATTCTATATTTCTTTGGCACTGGTCCGATTAAGGGTTTTGCAGTAACATTGGGTATAGGTATACTTGCAAACTTCTTTACTGCAATTGTTGTAACAAGAATGATATTTGATTTTGCCGTTACTTTCTTAAGGATAAAAAGGATTTCTATATAGGAGAGATATATGTTACAAATACTTAAGGGAACACATTTCAATTTCATAAAGGCAAGAAAAAAAGCTTTTATTCTATCACTTATTCTTATAGGTATTGGAATAGTATCTTTAATCATACGGGGCGGATTGAACTATGGTATAGATTTTACAGGTGGCACACTGATTCAGTTACATTTTGATAAGCCCATCTCAACGGAAAAGATAAGGAATACACTGAGTGAAATAGGTTATACAAAGGCACAGATTCAGAAGTTTGGAACTGCAAATGATTTCCTTATAAAGACCATTGCACTTGAGAGCTTTATAACTGATACAGCTGGGCCCTATATCATTAAAGCACATATTGAGATTGAAGGAGGAGCAACAAAAAGTATCATCATAAAAGCAACTGCTTCAGACAGAACGAGAGGGAATGGAGTAATTGGTGCTGTAGAGTTCTTTGTGGATTCTCTTGGAGAAAAAGGAAAGGGTATCGAGATGAGCAGTGTCGATATCTTTGATTCCCCAGAGGAAGAGGTTGTTGCAACCATTCCTTTGCCTGACTGGGAATCTAATACAACGCATATAATCTATATAAGAGCAATGGATACGAATGGGAACTGGGGAGAAGAGAAAAAAATCGTGCTACAGATTTCTCGTGATGCCTTAATAATGCCAGAAGAAACATCCTCAGAAGAAGATATAAAAGCGGTTTCGGAAAAGCCAAAACTCGAAACCACGGGTTTTATGATAAAATCTAAATTAGAAGAGTTCTTTCCTGATAATCCTATACGAGTTGATAGAGAAGAGATGGTTGGACCTGCGGTCTCGAGAAACCTTCAGTGGAAAGCACTTTGGGTTGTCCTTATTGGAATGGTTGCAATTCTTATATATGTGAGTTTCAGGTTTACATTCAGGTTTGGAGTTGGAGCAGTGATTGCACTCTTTCACGATATCTTTATAACAATCGGTATACTGTCCATAATGGGAAAAGAATTCACCATTCCGATAGTTGCCGCCATTCTCACAATTGTAGGTTACTCAATTAATGATACTATTGTAATATCGGATAGAATAAGGGAAAATCTCAAGCTATTAAGAAAAGAAGATTTTGGAGAATTAATCAACATAAGTATAAATCAAACACTCTCAAGGACTATCATCACATCCCTTACAACATTTATTGCTCTGTTTGTACTTTTTCTTTTTGGTGGTAAGGTAATCCATGATTTTTCCTTTGCTCTTCTTGTTGGAATAGTTATCGGTACCTATTCTTCTGTATTTGTTGTCGCACCGATTGTATATCAGTGGGAATTAAAAAGTCCGACTAGAAAAAGAAAATAAAATGAGTAGAATTGAAAAAATACTTGCACCCGGTTAAGAAGGTTGCGCAATACAGACCAGAAACTCGCAGAATTCGAATAAATTTACTACCTATTAAAGCTTTGCGATAACCCTTTTTATAATCCTTTTGGCTTTACTTTTAACCCTTTTTAATAAACCATCCACTTCAGCCTTTATCGATTTTTTGAACTCCTCATCCTTTATATTACCAAGGTTTATAATCACATTTAAATAACCACCTTCACATGCTGCATCTGCCATAATCGCTGCAACTCCAGCATCACTCACCGAGTTCTGATTTCCTTTTTTTTCTGCTACAGCAGCAAGATCCAGTATTCTTTCTGACTTCTTCATTATCTCAAGAGGAACAAGTGTTGCTTTTTTTGTGGCTTCCTCAATTGCTTCATCCCTCTTTTTCTTTTCCTCTTCCGTCTTCTTCTTTAGTCGCATTGCGCTCATCACATTATTGAATGCTTCTGCATCCTTTTCAATCAAATCGATAAACTCGTCTTTCAAAACCTGCGCCTGCAGCGCCAGATTCTTCATTCTTCTGTTGGCTTTCCTGTATTCCTTCTTCCCATATGTAAGGTTAGCTACCATTGACGATAAGGCTGAACCGAGTGCTCCTGAGAGTGCCGCTACACTTCCTCCGCCTGGAGCAGGTGAATCAGTTGACAATTCATTTGAAAATTCACGAAGATTCATGCTCAAGAGTTCTTGCTTCTCAGCTATTGTATACTCGATAATCTTCTCTTCTGGCTTAAATGGATAGAGCTGGTCCATTCCTAACGAAATAACTGCTGTTCTTATCAGTTCCTCATCTGGCACACCTGGACATTTTCCCTGTTTCTCCAGGTAATATCTCCCTGTCTGCAGCATTGCCTCTTTTGGTATTAAGCCAACAAGCTCGCTGCCTGTTACCCTTAAACCAAGTTTTCTTGCCTCTTTTCTGCATTCCTCAAATAATTTATACAATGGAGTAATTTTATAATTCGTAAGGTTCACAGATACCTGGGCAATCCCGTACTCGTCAATATACCACCCAACACCCTTAACTTCCTTTAGTTTTCCAGGTATCTTTACTGTTTTACCATTTTCATCCCTTATTATCTTTCCTTTCTCATCCCGTTTTACCCGACCCTGCTCACGTATATTCAGAGCAATTTCATGTGCCAGCTTTCTTTCTCTTGTATTAAGATTTATATTGTATGCAATAAGAAACTCACGAGCACCAATAATCGTTGCACCCGATTTTTTATTAAAAACCGGTTCTCCATAATCAGGTTTCCACTCAGGATCTTTGAGTTTCTCAGGAAGACCCTCGTACTCTCCCTTCCTGACTACTGCAAGGTTACTTCTCTCCGGTTTTGTTGCCGCCTCTTCATATAAATAGACAGGAATTGAAAGTTCCCGTGCTACCCTGTCCCCAACCTCATTGGCAATCTTCACACAATCCTCCATGGTAACGCCTGCAACAGGAACGAATGGGCATACATCCGTGGCTCCCATCCTTGAGTGCGCACCTTTATGCTTACTCATATCCAGGACTTCCGATGCCTTTTTGATCGCTCTGAAGGCTGCTTCCTTGACACCTTCAGGTGTTCCAACAAAGGTAACGACCGTCCTGTTGGTTGCTTCACCAGGGTCAACATCAAGGAGTGTTACTCCTTTTGTTTTTGCTATCTCATCTGTTATTGTCTTAATCTTTTCCTTGTCCCTTCCTTCACTGAAATTTGGAACACATTCGACTATCTTCATCCAGCTAACCTCCTTCTATATTTCCTTTCATTATATTTTTCTTTCATAAACTAATAATACCGCATTGTCAAGGGAAAATCATTGAAACAACATTGTAGGGGTAAAGGTTGCCCCTACATTATTTTTTGCTCCTACGCAACTTTGCTATTGCCTTGTAGTGTTCCTTTGCAGTCCTTGAAAATATGTGTGAGCCATCTCCCTTCGCAACATAATAGAGAAAATCTGTATCTGCTGGATAGAGTGCTGCAATAATTTCTGATTTACCTGGACTGGCTATTGGTCCTGGAGGTAGACCTTTATGAATATATGTATTATAAGGTGATTTTACTTTTAGATCCTTGTAAAGAAGTCTCGATTTATGTTTCGGAAGTGCAAACTGAACTGTAGCATCACATTCAAGTGCTCTATCCAGTTTAAGTCTTTTATGATAAACCTGTGAAACAATAGGGTTCTCCTTTTCTATCATTGTCTCCTCTTCTATCATTGATGCAAGTGTAACAACTTCATAAACTGTAAAACCTATTTCTTCGGCCCGTTTCTTTAAGGAATCGTTAAAAACCTTCCAGAACTCTCTGACGAATCTTTCAATCACTTCTTTCTCAGTAACTCCATAGTTAAATTCATAGGTATTCGGGTAAAGGAATCCCTCAAAGTTTTTCCCAGTGATACCCATCCTCGCTGCATATTTTTTGTCGTTTGCAAGTTTAAGGAATTTTTTCCTATCAATCTTGAGTTCACTCTCTAAGATTTCTGCAACCTCTTTTAGTCTCAATCCTTCAGGAATAGTTGCTGACAATGCAATTGTTTCTCCCTTTACCAATGTTTTCAAAACCTGACGTACACTCATTCCTTTATGAAATAGATACCTTCCCGCCTTTATATTTTTCTCTTCGCCAGTTATCTTTGTATGAAAAACAAACCGTTTTGCAGATGTAATAACTTCTTCTTCTTCCAGCATCTTTCCAATCTTCTGCGCAGATGCCCCATCAGGAATTTCGACTACTACCTCTTCTTTAGGTGGTTTCTTTTTAGAACCCAAAAAAACAATGGTATTATAACAAATTCCTGCAATGGATACAGCAATTAAGAAAATTATGAATACTTTAGGTATCTTTTTTATTCTTATTCTTATTCTCATTCTCAACTACTTTCCACTTTAAGGTAAAGAAGTGTCATTCTTTCTCTCCTAAACTATCAAGGTAGGACTGAAGTATCAAAGATGCAGCAATTCTGTCAACCCTTTCTTTTTCCCTACTTGGTTTCCTATTCATATCCTTCATAATTCGCTCTGCCTCCACGGTTGAATATCTCTCATCCCATAGTGTTATCTCAATATTAAATTTTCCCTTAATTTTTTCTGCAAATTTTTCTACCTGCTCTGCCCTTTTCCCCTTTTTCCCGTTTGTTCTTAATGGATAACCGATGACAATATGCTTTACTGGAAACCGTTCCAAAATTTTGTTAATACCTTCCTCTATTTTCTTCCTCTCAATGGTTTCAAGTGGCATAGCAATCATGAATAACGGATCGCTGATTGCTATGCCAACCCTTTTCTCTCCAAAATCAATTCCAAGAATTCGTTCTTCTTCTTTCATACTTCTTTATCTTTTCAAATGTCTTGTAGTTGCATGCTTCAGTCCGTATGTTTTTTTAATGGTAGCCGCAGGCTTTTGCCTGCGTATTTTTACGCACCTTAACCCCGTAAATGGCATTTTACGGGGTTAAAAGGTGCTGCTACCTTATCCTTTATCCTTTTTCCTTTTTCCTTGAAGCTCGAATCCCTCGGGCAATAACTCCTTCAAGGAATAACTCTTTATTTTATTGTTTTGAAGCGTAATGATGGTAATATCGGGAGCAAACTCAAACAGCACCTGTCTGCAAGCACCGCATGGAAGGACTGAGGTGTTTTCCTGACCAACAACTGCAAGTTTCAAAAAGTCCCTTTCCCCTTCTGAAACCGCCTTGAAAAGAGCAACCCTCTCGGCACAGCAGGTTAACCCAAAAGAACTGTTCTCTACATTACACCCTGTGTAAACTGCTCCACTCTTTGTAAGTATTGCAGCACCTACTGAAAATTTTGAATAAGGGGCATAGGCATGTTCACTTACCTTCTTTGCCTTCTCAACTAACTCATTATCTGTCATAATTTTTTTTTACTAAATCTTTAATGCACATAAGCTAAACACCTCGTAATCGTGTTGGAGAAGGGTGTCATTGCGAGTTCTCCTTCTTGCTTGACTCATGCGAAGCAATCTCATATTCTCAGCCATTATCTTTTTAGTCTTTCCTTTATCCTGTCCATAGCTCATCGAAGGACTTTTTTTATTGTTTTTTTGTCTTCTCCTTACTGCATACTCCTTACTCACAACTATCCTTATCCTGTCAAATGAAAGAGAAGGGGGGCAGATTTCACTGCCCCCATCTCTTTGTTTCGCACCATCTTCTTGGTTCCAATTACGGCATCACGAACGTTTTTTCATAATCATCATTCCATTCGCCTCCGACACCGTTTGGGTTTGGCGGTATATTGCCATCAAGGTACCAGTTACCGGGTGCTGCCTCTTTCACATCCTTGCTGACCCACAGTTTATACAAAGTTCCACTTACTGCATTCTCCAGGGTATAACGGAAGCCCTTTCCATCATATTCATTAATTATGGAACCAACAAGGTTCTGTTTGGTAGAGTTATTAAAAACCTTAAT
>Ga0209977_10001121_pt1 | contig 11480 bp, 19 predicted proteins | sample SumtaG_2_FD_183113 | JGI IMG/M metagenome (GOLD analysis project Ga0209977, IMG submission 183113) | Deep subsurface microbial communities from Indian Ocean to uncover new lineages of life (NeLLi) - Sumatra_00607 metaG (SPAdes) (version 2) | ecosystem: Environmental > Aquatic > Marine > Oceanic... | reverse complement strand
TACTTGCGACACAAACATTAGCGCAATAATATAATATACTACACTACTATTAGTTTAAACTGTTAATATAACAGCTGGAGTGTGCCAGTATGGCAGTATCAGTATGGCAGTGTTACGCACTTGACGTATGGGTGGGGTACTTTCAGTATGCCAAAAATAATTTGAAAATATGACATTTTGGCAGAAAAAAAGCTTGACAATGGCAGTCAAAACAGTTATCTTTTTGGTAGTTATTTTTACATGTTCTCTAACTGACAGGTGCTTAATACAACGTTTTAGTACAACGGTTTTGCACCTGTCAAATTCCTTTCTTTTAACTCTTTACTTATGAGGTTTACTCATGCCAAAACTAACACCTAACGATGCGGCGGACAAACAAATACGAAATTTGAAAGCAGCTATCCCACAAATGACCGCTGCAATTAACGCCGTTACTGAATCTCCAATGGAGAAAGCAGCAGGTCAGCAAGAAAAGATGAAGTTAAAGCTCATCGAGTCCATTGACAACGGCAAATGGGCTGCTGGTTTACGGCGTGTATCACTAACAGAATGGAAAGACAAGTTTATCAAAAAAGGTTTGCCTAACATAGGTCGAGGTGCTGACCTTGCCAAACCCAAACTTGTCAAGTTCTATCAGGAATTTTTCCCGTTTCTTGAGACGGTTCAGAGTGAAATTTCGGGTATGGCTGACCTGACTATTGAGGATTCGATAGCAAGAGCCAGTCATAATATTCGCCGGATTTCAGAATTTAAGCGTACTTCTTAATCCCTAATTTTTTCGTTAGGGCTGTTTTCCCGTAACTGAAAGGGTGATGAATAATGTTACGAAAAGCAACAAATTTCAAAAACTCATTAGCGGCGTTAACGTTAGCTTTAACTCCAAATGTTGGTGAAGCGTATAGAGTTAAAAATATACATTGTACATTAGCCGCCGATGCACTTCAATTTCTCACCGTTCAAATTGACCGTGTAACAGTTGGTTACATTCAACTTGGTACAACTATACTTCACCAAATACCGTATCAGCAATCTAACCAACAATCCAATACCATATTTGACCAGTTAAGAGCGGCTGGTATTAATATGGATTATCCAATTCCTGAGGGTTCAACGCTGACTTTAACAACAGGAGCAAACTGGGCAAGGTGTACCATTGAGTACGAAATTTGGGATGCCGCTGATGTTAAAGCAACGGAGCCAAACGGTTCGCAATCGAAAGAGTACGTATTCTTGCAATACGGTACATACAACGTTGCGATAGTCGCTGCTGGTACTTATGACTTAAACAACGTTCACAACCCCGTTGAATTTCCAAACTTTCCATTTGGTGCAAATGTACCATCTAAGACAAGAATGGAAATTCTGGGTATTGGTTGCCCGGCACAGATTATGTCAGGTGCAGCATTTGCCACCGACTGGATTGACAGCACTTATTTACGTTTATACCGTGAACGTGAAGTTTTATTCGATGAAGACCGTGCTGGAATTGTAATTGATGCCGATGATACAGCACTTGCCGCTAATACAACGATGTATTATTATGAAGATTTCAGTATGTTACCATACGGCGGTGCTGGAACATTTAAACCTATTTATCTTTTTCCTACACCGCTTGGATTTGACGCCGGTGAGGAACTCGCAGTTCAAATGGCATTTACGTTAGCAGGTGCTGGCGCAACTATAGCGGTAAATACGTTATACGTATGTATGCCAATTCGTGTTTTAAGAAGTTAACCATTAACAGGAGCGTTTATTTTGGCTAAAATATATCAGCAAATTGACGTGGCTGTTCTGGCTAACGGCTTAAATGCTGACCCGATATTCATGTCAACGGACAAAGTACCACGTACACTTAAACGTGTATGGAGCGTTCACAAAACCGCAACCAATGATTTAGTGGTATACGATGAGAATGAATTGATTGCAGATGTACCTTGTGATATGTTACCGGTACAAACACCCTTTATTGAATTTAACCGCAAGATTAAATCAGGACACCAAGTACAAGTTGGTTTTCGTGAGGGTGCGGCGGCTGGACACACGGCGGCTATTTGTGTAGTATCAGAAATTCCAGACTAAGAGGCATAGCCTCTTTATACATTAATTAACAGGTTTCGACATAGCGACCTGTTTTTATATTGGAGTTATTAAAATGAAATGGTTTGATGTAGAGAAACAAACAGATTTAATAGATGAGCCACAATTAGAAGTCGATTTAAAATTTCGTATAGGTCGATTTACAAGGTGGTTTGTTAGCAACATTTTTGGTCGTGCATTATCATATCTTGTTGGCTGGACAGGTACAAGAGCATTAATGTTACGATGTACGGCGGCTGGTATTCTTAAAACAGCGGCTACAGGTTCTGGATTTGAACATAACGTAACTTATTTAGGTACAAGTGTAAATGCTTATGTTGCTATTTTTCCTACAACAATAGCATTTTCAAGAGTTGATATTTGGATAACAGCTAACGACATTGAAATTCAGCGTGCACCTGACATGGCTGGTTTCGATACTTCATTTGTATTTGGTGATACTGAATATTACAGTTTTGATTGTGTTACAAGACAGCTTGAATTAAGAAGTAATGTTGGCGGTGTTCACGGTACATACAGAATAATTGCATGGTACTAACAGGTATAACCTGTTTTTATTTTTAACATTGTTTAGAGAGGTTATTAAAATGCCAAATGGATATACAAAAGCAGTTGATTTAACACCTGTTATAACTGATTTAACAGATATAAAAGGTGCAGGTTTTGCTACAGGTAGTCATGATTTAAGGAAAATAGCAACCTATGCATTAGAAAATAAAGGTTCTATTCTCGCTGTTAAAGTTACTACTGACGCACTATCTCCACTTTTACCAGCATCTGGAGAACTGGACATAAAAGACTATGGTAAGACGTTACATTATCAAATATCAGATGATTTATTACATAGTAATGACCCTGAAGTAACAGAAACAGGACAAGCATATGTTAAGAAAAAAGAAATTATATGCCCATTTGATGCTACTTATCGTATTACATTTGATGTACACAGAAGTGGTGCTGGTTGTCAAGTATTCGCAAAAATTTATAAAAACGGTGTAGCTCATGGTGCGGAACAAACTTCCACATCTGATACATATGAAACGAAAACAGAAGACTTGGCATTTGTCGAGGGTGATACTATTGAATTATGGATGTATATCAATAATATATCTTTCACAGCTTATGCAGAAAATTTCAGAATAAAAGGCATATTATATTCAAGGTTTTATAATACAATAGAGTAGATATTTATAAATGTAATACGGAGATAATATGGCAATATCACCTTATCCTTTAAATCCCTCTTTTGTACCTCATTCTATACGTGGTTATAATAGTACGCAAATACGTAATTATGTACGTAAAGCTTTATTTCAGCTTGACTGGACTGATAACGAAAGTTGTAATTTAGCCGGTGGTATTGTTAAACACGTTGATATAATTGATATTAGAGGTGCAAAGTTTTTAAGTTCATCCTCATGGATTAATATTTGTGCAAGTTTAGATTACGATACTTTACCTACTCATGTTATGCTTAATATGAATGGTGCAATATCAATATATAAACAAGAGTCGTTAGGGATTTATGAAATATTAAAAAACTTAATACAGTCAGCACTTAGAACATTTAGCGTATTAACACAAATAGGACTTATATTTGATATACGCCCTATGCTTGACACTTTTGCTAATATAAGTAAAGTACATAAGTTATTACCAAAACAAATAGGCGATATACTTGGTGATGTAATAACGTTATATCAGAGAACGGCGGCAAGAATTGATAAAACACTACATATACAATTATTAACAGAGTTAAATTTAATAGGGCGTGTACTTGTCCCAGAGTATAATACTTGGTGGAAAAGTCAAGAGTCGATGTTGGCTGAATATTCACAACGTATATTCGGCGATAATCAAACATTGTCAAGTTACGTTCATATAGCTGAATTAACGTATTCAATACTTATTAAGAATACTAACAGGACTGAGGAACAAAAACGTTATGATACTTTAAAACACGGTGCAAGAGTAACAAATAATATAATGAGAAAAGTACGTTCTTATGAGCGTAATCCACTAAATGTTTATAGTGATATAATGTACTATACATTTGGAGAGGGTAACAAATACAGGGAAAAATACGAAATAATTGCTGGTGCGGAAATATTTGAAGCATTAAATACACTTGGTATTGAATTTAAAGAAGTAAAAGATAAACTAAATGATTTACGTTTATTTGATACCGCTCTGGATAAAGTTAATTTGAACACTTTGAATACATCAATTATAACTATTACAGATTTATATAATAGTAATTACAATAATATATTAAAACCTACATTTAAAGTTATTGAAAATATCTATAATAAACAACAAAAAGCAATAGCTGAATTAGAACGGCGTGAACTTGCAAGGTTAGAACAAGATGAACGTAACCGTGTTATGAATACTAATCCTGACGATTTAACTAAAGATGAACGTACTATACAAAATAATCAATTTATTAAACAGTTAAATAATGCAGTTGGTGGAGTTAGTGAACATTTTATATTTAAGTCCGTTGATATAAAGGAATTTACAAATGAATGAAAATAACGAAAATGAAGTAACTGAGCCATTAGTTACTGAGCCAGAACAAGAAATTGATACATTAGCTGAATTAGAGAAAAAAGTAGTACCTATGGAAAGAACGCTTGAGGGTTTACCGTATCTTGTACGAAAAATATATCCGTATACGTTTGGTTTAATAGTTTCAATTGTAAATTATGTACCAACTATAATAGCTGAAATATCCAAAAGTGCCGGTTCAAAAATCAATAATTTCTTTATCACTTGGCAACAAGAAGCTGATAAAGAGAAAGGTCATTATTTACAAGATGTATTGGGTATGTCAGAGCGTGTAGTTGAATATCAGAAAACAGCTAAAGAAATAAACCCCATACTTGGTGGAATATCTTATGTATTTTTCTTATGTATGGGATTTCTATTTAATATATTAGGTGAGTTACCGTTAATCAGAGCAAGAATAGTTAGGCAATTAAACAGGGAAAGTCCTACACAAGTACCATCACCGGAAAGTATTGTTACAGCATCTATAAAGAAACCTGAAAACTGGAATATATACGAAACATTATTATCAGAATTGGGATTAGGTACGGATGAAAAAAAACGTATATATGAAGCTATTAAGCAAATACCTGACCTGAGTATATTAATGCAAAACTTATGGCGTGGTAAAATAACACCTATACAATTTAATGAGTACCTTGCTAAGTTAGCATTTGATGAAGATGAACAAGAAGTAATTACTAATATAGTTGACCGTATACCCCCTATTCAGGACATAATAAGATTTGCAGTTCGTGAAGCATTTCATGAAGGGTTAAGTGCAAAGTATAAACACGATTATGAATTTCCGAAAGAGGTTGCTGACTGGGCAGCTAAACAGGGTTTTCCTGAACATTGGGCTAAAAAGTACTGGCGTGCACATTGGGAACTTCCCAGCGTACAAATGGCATTTGAAATGTTACACCGTAAAGTAAAAAAAGATGATGGTTCAACGTTTAAAGTAAATGATATACATGATTTATTAAAAATGGCAGATTATGCGCCAACATGGCGTAATCTATTAACTCAAATATCATATAGAGTTATTACAAGAGTCGATGCACGGCGTATGTATGATATGGGTGTATGGGATAATTTACCCGATATGACTCCAGAGGAAAAGGTAAAACAAGTTTACGAAAGTCAGGGTTATAATTCAGAAGATGCACAATATATGACTGACTTTACAGTTCAATATACAGAGCAAAAACGGCGTGCATTTACAACAGCTGGATTAAAGAAGTTAAGAAAATACGGTATAATATCAGAGGATACTTTACGTGAAAAGTTAAGTGATATTAGAGTACGTCCAGATGAAATTGACTATGTAGTCGATGAAACAAATTATGAATTGGAGGATAAAAAGCTTGACAGTTTCATGAATTATGCAAAGTCAATGTATCTTAATGATAGATGGGATGAAAGTGATGTACAAACAGAAATGATAAAAGTTGGTTTACATGTTAGTGACACTGATAATCTATTTGAAGCATGGCGTTATGATAAAATAGCTAAACGGCGTATACTCACTAAAACAGATATACAAAGGTTACTTGAGAAAGGACTGATAAAAACACGACAAGAAGCTATTAATAAATTTTTAGAGTTAGGATATGACCAGCAAAGCAGTGCATGGTTGACAGATGAAATGGTGGACTTTACATTAGGGAGTAAGTAAATGAACTTTTTATCTAATATTGAAGAGATGATAAAACGCACAAAAGAACGTCAAGCAAAGTATGATGAAAAGATAATTGAAGTCAGAAAGGTTCAATCGGAAACAATTCGGAGTCTTCAAACTCTTGCAAATGAAACGGAAGTACTTCCCCCGTATGAGTAACCGTTCCTTTGTAATATAACCGTGATAAATGTTTTTCTACTGGTGTTAATATTGCGGCATCTGTAATATGTAACTTTAAAAGTTTACTTAAACCATAACCGGTCAATACTTCATAACTATCTTTATCTAATAGTTTTTTACTTCTGCCTATACCTTTGCATATAACTTTATCGCCTAATTCATAATCTTTTAATGTATATATAACTAAATGATTACTGGATTTTTCTATCTTAAGTTTACCTAATTTTTTACTGTCATATCGTTTTAAAATTCTATTATATATTTTACGTGATACTATTAAACTATCAGTATCACAATAATATATATTATCCAGTCCACATAAATTAATAAAATACCAGAGGTATAAACGAGCATCTTCTGTGATATGAGCCGATATACTTACAAAGGTATTTTTAGCGTCTTGCCTACCTGTTAAAGTTTCTTTCACATGAAACATAGTTCTGGTTACACCATGCTGTTGTGTTTGTGCATTGTACCAGTGTTCAATTTCAAATAGGTTTTCTTTAACTGTTTGTTTATCTATTGTTATTGGTATGTATTGCGCCCATTTACCATACAAAGCATTAAGCATGTATTTAATAAGTTGTTCTAAAATTGTATTTTTATCGGCTTGTGCCTTAAGTCTTAACTCATAAAAATAGTCGATATAATCTTTAAATATTTTTGCTTTCTGATAATATACACCGCTGGTAACATCTTTTATATGATGGTGTTCTATACCATATTGTAATGCTCTTGTATTTAATGTTTCCCAAAATACACCTATAGGAAAACAACATTTATTGTCAAGCATTTTAGCATAAACGGGCTGGTCAGTATCAATTAATACTCTTGCTGTTACACATTTATGTCTTAATAATGTTTCAAGATGCAATACTGAATGTGGTTGAACATGTCCTAACAATTTATAAGGATAACAATATTTTTGCATAACGTAAGGATACATACTATTAATATCTAATTGAACGTATTCTTGTACTGGTTGTTTCCCTATCTTGAAACAATCTACACGCCCTCCATGATACCCGGAACGTTCTAATTTTGATACACTTTTACGCTGATGTATTAAAATAATCTTTTTCATAAACCTTTTACGATACCCAATAAATGATTGTGCCGCTTTTGTCAATGCAAAGTTACCCAAGTCGTGGTCATATATAAATTGTAAGTAATTGAGAAAACCTAATCTTAATATTTCAGTATCACGGCGGCAATACTCTATTAGTTTATCCATATCATCTGTAAAAACGTTAATATCAAGTTTGGGTAAACCTAAAATTTTGCCTATTTTAGCTATACCCGTTGTATAATAATTCTGCAAAGCAATTACTTTTATACGGCGTTTGTCATTCTTTAATATAAGAATGAATGTTAAACCACGTTCACCTATAAACTCAAGTGTCCAGTTCCAGTCAGTAAACCACTTAATAAAACCGATTGCACCTATATCAAATTTGGGATTGCTTGTAACAATCCACAACGGAGCCTTGTCATATGTTATAGAGTCGATATATTTGCAGGTTGCTTCTTGAGTATAGAAAATATTCCATGCTTCATGTTTAATATCATAAGGTGTTTTATCTAACCGTGTATAACAAGTAATAGCAAGTCTCATACGGTGCAAGTCAATATTATGTTCTTTATACTTCAAAGTCTCAGAGTCAATAAATAAGAAGCGTACTGGAAACGTGGTTTTCTTTATTCGCTTGAGATAAAAACCTTTTGGTTTTGTCAATAATCCCAACCTTCATTGTGATATAGTGCTTTAAATTCAAAGTTCGCCGCCCCTAATTGTACACTTTCACTGGGTTCGGAAAATACACTATATGAACGGTCAGCGGCATCTTCTGGAGTCATAAGGTCGTCACTATAATAAGAAGCGGTTGCAGTATCAATTACTTCTCCGTCACTGTCAAGTATATCAAAACTTACTTCATACATGTATCGGGTGGCTTGTTTTAACGGTTTTTCTGTCATGTCTTCAATAGGTATTTGTTCTGTTATATCACGTCCAGAAATATGTACATATTTACGATGTTTTATGTATGGCTCTGACCAGTGTTCGGCAAAGGCTATACCGCTAAATGATGGTATAATTTGACGTGCAAAACCTGTTGCTTGCGCCCAACCAAAACCACGTGGGATTAAATAAGCAGCAACCATACTCATGGACATTCCTGATATACCTGTTTCCAGTATTTTACCTAACTCCGTTAATTCACTTGGTACAAGTCCTCTAAATGCCATAATATTTTAACCTCATTTCTGCAATCGTTACACGTTTTTCTAATAAATTATAACGATACTGTAAATACCTTTTGCGTAAATTATGCTTTTCTTGCCATTGTTTTTGGTGCCGCTTGTGTTTTGCGGCTTGACTTTCTCTCATAATTAAAACTCCATATCTATCTGTTTTGACCTTTTACGCATACAATCTAAATAATGTTGTATATCTACTGATACTTTTGCAGTACAATTATAACATAATTGCACAAACACCATGCCAAATATATATTGAAACATAGTGTCTTTGTTTCTTATATTGGTTTTACACATGCTACATAACATAACAAATGTCCTTTTTAAATAAGGGTGCGTTACCCTGATAGATTTTAAATACGCACCCTTATTAACTTACATCCACGAAAATAAGATTTACTCGATGTCGAGTATCATTTTAAGCAACATTACAAGTACATCGTCATAAGGATTATGTGATTCTTTCGCTTTTACTTCAAGTTCTACAATAGCATCTTTAATATAATCCTTAATAACAGGACTTATCTGCTTAATGATTATAGGTAACATTACAGTTAATAGTTTAACTGCAACCTCTTGTAATGCTTCTTTTACCATTATTTCTCACCTCCTCTCTTTATGTAAATTCAGTCTATGACTGTTATGGTTTTGCTTCTTTCATGAATGTGTCATATAACTGTAATACGGCTATTTCAGTTTTGAGTAGTTGTTCTATCATTGCCATTAATTTAAGGTATTGAGTCGGGTATGTTTCCTCTCCTTCCGCATAAAAACCCATAACTTCCTCAAGACGCCGTATACATTCATTATGACATAATAGGTTTCTTTCTAACCTATCTAAAATTAATTTTCTTTTACTTCTGGTTCGTGCCATCTTTCCCCCTTGCCAATTTCGAGGACTTGAAAGACATTCATTGACCGTCCTTTGCCAATGTCTTTCTTTCCTTTGAATTTACAAGCGTAAACTACACCAATTACAAACTTGTTACCCGCTTGCAAATCAACCATTGCACCCATTGTAAACTGAATGAGTCCTGAGTCAGTCATAAAGACATAAGCATTAACATCGTTATCCGTTTCCTCGAAATGAACGGTTTTAATGTCAACCAGTTCGCCAATTACATATTCACCTTCAACCCAGTCAGTTTTAAGTTCAGATACCATCTCTTTTGCGGTACCCTTTTTAACTGAGTCTTCATACATCTTTTGATAGTTCATGTTACCCCTCTCAAGTTTACCTGTTGCAATACCAAACATTAGAAACGAAATAAACGTAGTAAAACATAACCAATTCCAAAACATACCATATACACCCTTTCTATGCTATAAGTGGTTTAAGATAAATGAATGACTGATCGATTGCTTGACAAAGTTGAATTACTACTTGTTTAATATTATACATTGTATTTGTTAAGTCATAATCGTTATCAATAAAGCATAACTCAATTAATACGGCTGGACAAGTAGTTTTACGTAAAAAGAAACTACCTTTGTCAGTCTTTTTTGATACTTGTAAATTATAATAAGCATTGTTATAAGTTAACATTTCTGTTATGTTTTTGGCAAATACAGCACCGTTAGTACTATTGTACCAATACAAACATAAATGACCCTCTTTAGTTGTATCATAAGTGTTCATATGAAGTTCAAGAGCAAGGTCAGGTTTATAAAGATTTATAGTATACACTTTACTGGTTAATTTCTCGTTATTGAGTAACGTTACATTATAATCCTTTTGCCTTAATTTTTCCTGTAACATACTACTTATCAATGAACATAGTTGCCATTCCGTTAAACCAAGATTTTTGTTCTTAGCGCCACGTTCCTCTTTAAAATGTCCGGTACAAATTACTATTGATTTATCAGTCATGGTTTTCTGTTACCTGTTTAATAATGGTTTCAAGATGTTTTTTGTCCATGATATAAAGTTCTACATTATTAATATCTAAATACCTGATTAACAATGTTATACCTCTGTTTATGTCATAAACAACTATTTTCTGCTCTTGTAATAAACCTAAGTTAACCGTTATTTTTGTATCGTCCATAATATTTACGTCCTTTTTCAATAAGATAAAATAAGTAACAACATGTAAGTATACCAAATGAATAACTTACTAAAACAAGACCTACAACATATATTTCTGTTATCATAATATAATACTCCATAAATAAAAACAGGGCGGCTTTCACCCCGCCCCGTGTTCTCACTGTTATTTAGGCAACCGTAAAATAACAGCAAGCTTGCTTCCTCTGGACGTGGAAACAAAGTGATGTAATGTAGCACCTAAGACAAGAAGTTCATTGACAAAAGTAACGTCAATAATATCTTTTTCATCTTTGGTAACGTCAAACTCCAAATAATCAGCATCTTCACCATAAGTAATATGATGGTCGATACGCTTTGAAATTGTGAAGTCAAGAATCTTTTGATTCTTGCTAATTGCTTCTTGCCTTGCTCTGCTTTCGTCAGTCATTTTAACACCGCCTTATAACAGGATTTAAAGTTAATAGTTTGGTATATCCAAACGCAATACTAAAATATAAGATACGAAAGTCTTAAGAAGATGTCAAGTAAAATCGTAACTTATTTAACGTTACATGAAAATAAACAGAATATATTTACACTATGTAAGCAAGTATCGTGCCAATCGTTATATTAATATATAGAACATAGGCAATACATGATATAGTAATATAGGTTGTGTCGCAA
>Ga0209977_10001120_pt1 | contig 11482 bp, 13 predicted proteins | sample SumtaG_2_FD_183113 | JGI IMG/M metagenome (GOLD analysis project Ga0209977, IMG submission 183113) | Deep subsurface microbial communities from Indian Ocean to uncover new lineages of life (NeLLi) - Sumatra_00607 metaG (SPAdes) (version 2) | ecosystem: Environmental > Aquatic > Marine > Oceanic... | reverse complement strand
AAACCTCTCCCTTTTGAAGTAAAGGAACAAATGATATTAAACATAGAATATAACGACATTAAACTAAATAAACAGATACTGGTAGAGAAATTAATAGAAATTCAAAAAGCGTTAAAAGATCCAAGATATGACGTTGATGAGGAATATAACAAGTCTATTAACATAAAAGTAACTGCTATTAAAACATTAATAGCAGAGCTGAAGCAGAAAGAAAGCGATTTAGAAGAAAAGATGGAAAAACCCTTTATAGTTCAGAGAATTCAGGAAGACATTGATAAAAAAATCTTCCAATTGAAGAATTTATCTCAACAGCATAAACTACATAAAGTAGATAAAGACTCTTTTGAAAGTCTTAGAGAAAAATATAAGCAAGAAAAAGAAATTCTTGAATCTGAACGAAGAGATCTAACGGTAGGAATGAAAATGTGGATTAAAGAACTTAAAATGGAAAAAGTAGAGCTCCAATCAGAAAAGAATTTAAATAAGGGACGATTTTCAGCAAAAGAACTCTCAGAAGAAGACTATGAAGCGAAAAATAAAAATTATGAGTTAAAACTTAAAAAAATAAAACTTAAAATCAAAACTTTAGAAGATCTTACTAAATGAAGAACCTAAATTTTTAATTTATATCAAATATTATAATTCTTGATAATATGAGGAAAAAATTAATTAGTTTCATAATTCTTGTAATTGCCTTATCACTATTAACAATAGGGCTTATAAATAGCGAGTATCTAGTAATTAATACTCTTTATGATCAGATGAGTGCTTTCGGCCCTTAAAATGTAGGTATCTAAATAGCATCCCATCGTTTTCCTCTACCTAAAGCAGTAGAATCTTCTAGGAAGCCTTTCTTTTGATATTGTTTTTCTTGGCTTTTTCGATATTTATTCGCATCTTTATAATGTATCTTACAAAGATATATTTTATGTTGCTTGTTTTCGCTATATTTTAATTTCGCCTTTTCAACATAGACCTTCCATTTATTTTCTGATAATGATCTAATGGCTAGTTCGCCACAACCTTTAACAGAACATTTTTTTCCCTTGCTTGCCTTAGTGCTGAGATCACCTTTATCTCTAAGTTCTTTAGGGAGCTTCACTTTTAACCACTTACTAAAAATTTTATTAGGATTGAATATTATAATCATAAAATATTTACCATCTTAAATTTTTTCCTAAAACATATGGATTCTTTAATTTTCGATGAAAAGTTTATTAAAAGCAAACTTTTTAATTGTGAATCATCTTCGAGAATCTCTCTTAAAGACAATTTCTTTACAAGTTCCGCGATCCTATTTTCTATCATTCCCTACAAAGATAAACCATATGATTTAATCTTAATACATCGCACGAATGTAGGAACACGGCATAGGGGGGAAATGTCTTTCCCAGGTGGAAAATTTGAAGGTGATAAAGATAAATCGTTAAAATATACTGCCCTTAGAGAAACTGAAGAAGAAATTGGAGTTTCAAGGGAGGGGATTAAAATTCTTGGTTGCCTTGACGATTTCCCTACTATGACCAAGTATATTATTACTCCTTTTGTCGCAATCATTGATAAAAATCAAAAGTTGATCAGACAAGAAACAGAAGTTCAGAGAATACTAAAAATTCCTATCGATTTTTTCACATCAAAAACACAATTTCGAGAACAAGCTATTGATGTTGATGGGAATAAATTTCCCGTGTTTTATTTTAATTACCTAGACCAAGAAAACGGTCAAAAATATACGGTTTGGGGGGCAACAGCCTACATGATTGTGACGTTTATAGAACTTTTGTATGGATTTACTCTTTCGAACTTAGGATTGAAGCGTTTTAAGCTCGAAAAAATAAAGGACTTAAAAGAATATATTAAATATAGAAACAAAATTACAAAAAAATTCTAATTTTTTAATCAAACATAGAGAAGATTGATAACTATGGATGTTGTTTTCAACGAGCGAATAATTCGAAACAAATTAAAAGATTTCGATTCTCCTAATCGTCTTTCCATGTCACACGAATATTTTACTAATTCTGCTGTCGTTTTTCTCCTCATTCCCTACAAAGATAAACCCTATGATTTGGTTCTAATTCGAAGAACTAAAAGTAATACGGATAAGCATTCTGGAGAGATGTCTTTCCCCGGTGGAAAATTCGATCCAAAGCTCGATAAATCGTATCTAGATACTGCATTTAGAGAACTTGAAGAAGAACTTGGAATCCCTAGCCATCAAGTTAATGTTTTAGGCTGTATTGATGATCATCTTACACCCAAAGGATTTATTATTACCACATTTGTAGCTTTTATTACCCCAGATATAAAAATGGTAAAACAGGAGAGTGAAGTGAGCGAAATCGTAAAAATACCAGTAAGCTTTTTTGCGAATAAAGAGAATTTTAAGGAAAGGACTTATAAACTTAAAGAAGATCTAATTGGTGTTGGTAAATTTAACTATTTTTCTCCAGAAAATAAAAAATTCGTCATTTTTGGAGCAACATCTCATATCATAGTCAAATACATTGATACTGTCTATAATCTAGGATTAATGACACCGGGCTGTCGTCGAATTAATTGCGAAGATATTAAAGACAGAATTATTAAATAAGATTAATATAATAAAAGTAAATAGTTAAATAATAATCGAAAAATTCAATTAAAATAACGAATAAAATATATTAAAGAAATAAGTATTATGGCCCCCGGCGGTCGGAATTTGATTTGATCATTTCGATCTCATACGATAAGTGGTCTCTGACGCTGGGCTTCAAACCCAGTTATCCCGCGGAGGGATAGGGGTTCGATATGGATGAAGGTTTGCCTCTTCCAAGAAAATCCCCCTGGGGGCCGCCAAATTTAAATTTAAATTAAAACTCGGTGATATTTGTGGTTGACTTTAGTAAAATTATTGATTATTTCAAGAGTACACCAATTCCGCAAAATATGCTAAATAGAGGGCAATTAGTCTTCAATAATTTCTTAAAACCTCTACAGAATTTATTTGAGCAGAAAAATGTACCTCAAAAAGCTTGGAGCGACGATCAAATAGAGTTCTTGCTAAAAACTCTTTCTAATATGGATACTGATAAGGACGATAAGGCGTCTCGAGTAGGGGAACGTGAAGCAAGAATTGCATCAAGTCTACACTTAAAAACTTCAGCTGGATTCTGCCATGGTATAGGACGAAGTGGTTTTTTAACAGCACCACAACCTAAAGCCCCTGGAGGGTCAATAATGTACGAGCTTAGTAATTATTTAGCTCTTAACTTTCTTAAAAAATTCGGCTTACCTAATATCAAAAAAGCAATTGTGGTTCCCATATGTACTGGCATGTCTTTAGCGTTATGTTTAGGCGCTCTTAGACCGGATTGGAATAGCGATCAAATGCTTAATAAAAGAACCGTTCTTGTTCCGCAAATTGATCACAACGCTCTAATCAAAGCATTTGATTTGGTAGGTGTTAAAAGGAAAGTTGTAAAAGGCAAGAAGTTCGGGGATGCTGTTAGAATCCCCATTGAAGACATAGAAGCTAGTTTGGACAACGATTGTTTTGCTATTATATCTTTGACAAGTTTTTTCCCTCCTCGAGAACACGATAATATTAAAGAAATAAGCAAATTTGCTAAAAAGCATGATTTGGTCCATATTGTCATTAATGCCTATGGTGTACAAAGTCCCGAGTGGATGAAGTTAATCCGAATTGGTATTGACGCAGGTAGAATAGATGCAATTATTCAATCAACTGATAAAAATGTTCTGACTCCTGTCGGTGGAGCCATTATAGCATCACCGTCTGAGGATATTATAACTAAAATTAGTCAAGCCTACGCTGGTCGTGCTTCTGCAACACCTGTTGTGAATTTTCTTATATCAATGCTTTCTTTAGGAATTGAAGGATATCAACAACTACTAGAGGAACAACAAAAAAATAGAAAACTTCTAGAAGATAAAATGCAAAAAGCCGCCGAAAAAATTGACGAAAGAATTTTAAAAGTATTCAACCCTGTGGCTGTTGCCATGTCATTGAATAATTTGAAAAAAGAACAATTATTTGCGTTAGGGGGTGCACTATATAACTTAAGAGTTACTGGTCCAAGGGTATACAATCCTGAGGAAAGTATTTTTGGAACGTGCTGTGAAGATTATACCACGCCCTATATCGTTTTAAACGCTGCAATAGGAGCAAAAACCCAAGATATCATTTCTGCCGTTGATAGATTCGAAAAGGCTTATTCCCAAGTAGCTTCAAGATAAGTTTCTTAGCTATTCCTTAATATTTATTTTAGACTAAATAAAAATAAATAAAAATAAGTTGTTCTATATAATAATAAAAATCAAAGGAGAATCTACTTTTGGAGAATAAACTTTTAAAGCAGTTTAATGATGTAATATCCACCCAATGGCCGTTTACGCAAATTGAGGAAAGCTACGACAAGTTGACTCAACGAGAACTTTTCGAATTAGCTTACCATACATGTAATTCTGTAGCAATGAGAAGTATTTTAATTAAACTGGTTCCTACAGAAAATAAGAGCGGATCCCACGCGATTCTTTACTCAAATACTAAGAAGTTTATAAATATTAGGGCTCTTGAGAACTCCTTGAGAATTACAAAGTACTTCCCCGAAGGGAGCACTGGGGATAAGTTAAATACCGAAATTCACCCAAAATTGAAGAAAAGAAAAACCCTTTTTGCACAGAAGGACACAGCGCTTAAAGGCGACCTCCTTAAAATAATTTTAGTAGAACGGAAATTGGACGAATGTACAAATTTCGTGGTGTTAAAAGATATTAATCGAAAAGTTTATTTTGCGATTGGAGATGCCCGGGAGAGTGCCGCTGTTGTACCAATTTTCATGGAAGCAGAGGGAGCAAGTTTAGTTCAATTAGCATTAAATAAGTGGATGAGTACCGTACAAACATTCGATCAGGAAAAACCGTTTCCTGATAATTCTATTGCAGGCCTGCTTAAGAATCTAGTGCAAATCAAAAAATGGGTTCTCAATTTAGTTTCTACGAATCTAGATAAATAATTTTTTAATTTTTCTTCTAAAATTATGAGTGAGTGGTTATGTAACATAAATGGGCCATCGGGGATTTGAACCCCGGATCTCAGGCGTCTACTGGCACAGTCAATTTTATCTTCTATTTGTCTGACTGCGGGTCATTTATAAGACCTGCGCTTGTTGACCAAGCTTCAATTACACCTTGTTAACCATTTCAGTAAATGAGATAATCTCACATTTAAAGCTGAGCTAATGGCCCTGTGCTTTATTTACATGTGTTATTTTAATTTTACCTATGTTATTAAGTCAAAAAGCATAAAAACATAAAAATTTTTTTATTAGAGTAATCTGTTATATTTATAATTAAAATCATAAAAAGGAACATTCATATTTTTCGTAAAAATCACATAGGTGTATGACATGGCAGAAATGCTAACAGATCTTCTGAACTCAATTTACGGGCGAATAGCTCAGCTTGGGCAAGCAATTCAAGGATTAAAAACCTCCTTAGATGGATTAAATCAAAACATCGAACAGAAAATCTCTAATTTAAATGAAAAGTTGAAGGAATTTTCTGTTGAAATAGGTACGACTAAGGGTAAACACATTGAAGTATTAAAAGAAATAGGAGAGAGTACAAAACAAGAATTAATGAAGCTTCAAGAAGGATTAGGATTAGACGCCTTATCAGCTCTTGTATCTAACTTAGAAGAATTCGAAAAATTATCGGGAGAAATACTTAATCAAGATACAGTTAATCTACTTCTTTCTGAAGCAATAAGCTCAGTAAAAAGCATGAAAAATCTATCTCAAAACAAAGTATAATTAAAGTATTAGTAACCTAAAAAAGTGGTAAAATAATGGCCGAAAATTTATTGAACAATATGATAGACAAAATAAATCAAATTACCAACTCATTAGATGGAACAATCGCTCAAATTACTCAGATGAGTACTGCGATTCAAAATATGTCGCAAAAATTTTCAGAAGAAACTATTGCTGTTAATGAGAACATCCGACTTATTGTTGAAGTGCTTAAACAATTCCGTATGAAATCTACCGAAAATATGCAAGCAATTTCTGATGATTTTAATGTGAAAATAAAAGAATTATATGAAAAAAAATCAATTGAAACTATTACTGAAGAAGAAAAAAAAGCTATTGAAACGATAAGGCAAGCTGTTAAAGCAGTTTCTAATAACCTTTATTATGCCCAATTGTTAAACATTATTCAATCTATAAGAGAAGAAACTAACAGAATAATTAGCCGTAAAGGACTGTAAAGAACTTATTTTTTATGATTTAACTTTATTTCCATTACATATAAACAAAATAAGGAGATGTATGAATTTGCCAACGGGTAGTTTTGTGGTATTACTCCCTCTAGATACCGATTACCGAATATTAGGTTACTATAATAAATCTAAATCCGATTTTGAAATCACTAACGATTTATTTCTAAGACTTAATTTGGATCATTCAAAGGATGAATATAACCTATTAAAATTAAAAGAAAATCAAATTTTTTCTTACATATATAAATTTAAAGGAAAATTAACGCGAAAAGCTTCTGGAATAATTATAGGTTTATTACTAAACGAAAATGATAAACCAGAAAAGTATAGATCAGCTCTAAAGGAAGGAGCAGAAGCAGTTGAAGTTTTAGGGTTAAATCTTTTAAATATGCCGCCAACAGAATTTGAATCGTTATTAAAAGATATCTACTTAGAGCATTTGGAACCGTTAGTTGATATTCTTAAGCCAGAAGTTTTGAAAGCTAATATGATAGCGATAACTAAATTTATGTTGAGTGGAGGAAAGCAAGAAAGAAAAATAGCACAAGATTTATTAAAAAAAGTTGAAGAAGGAGAACATATAAAAATCTCAGAATATTATAATAATGCCGATGCGGCTTTAAAGGCGTTAGAGTACGAGAAAGCGTCGAAATTCTTTAAAAAAGCTGCGGAAATTGCTGAAGAATTATATGTTCTTGATATCGCCGAATCTTTAAAAGAGAAAGCCAAATTTTCCGGAGATATTCCGAATATTTCGAAAAAAAGAGACAAGTATGTTCAAGATGCAAGGAATTTTCTTAAGAACGAAGATTTTCATTCTGCTTATATTTCTTATAAAAATGCTAGTGACCTTTCAAAGAAATTAGTTGATTTTAATAAAGAAGAAGAATATAGATTGAAATCAAAAGCTCTTGAGGAATTCTATAAGGTTGATGAAAAATATAAAAAGTAAGAAATTAATACACATAAACACATTCTAATTTATAGAATCAATCATTTCTTTCAATTCTTTAATGAAGTCTCTTTAAGATGGCAAAAATGCATAAAAGGATTATTGGATTAATAACTGATTTTGGGACTAAAGGGCAGCATTATATTTCTAGTATAAAAGGAGTAATTTTAAAAATTAATCCCGAAATTAATATTATAGATATTTCTCATAATATCACTCCATTCTCAATTATAGAAGCTGCGTATGTTATAAAAACCATATACAAGTATTATCCAAAAGAAACAGTTTTTATTATTGTAGTGGATCCTGGAGTAGGTAGCTCTCGAGCGATTTTAGGTATCGAAACAATGGATGATTATTATTTCGTTGGTCCCAATAATGGGATTTTCTTAAATGTTTTTCCTATAACTCAAATTTCAAAATGTATTGATATTACCAATGCAGAATATTTTAATAACCCTGTATCAAATACTTTTCATGGAAGAGATATAATGGCTCCCGTTGGAGCATATCTTGCTAATGGCGTTAATCTAAGTAATTTCGGCATAGAATTCGACTTGAACAAAATCGCTCAGTATCCCATTGAATACAAAAGGATTTCAGATAAAGAAATAAGATGTACTATTCAATATATAGATAATTTCGGAAATATCACTACAAATATTGAAGCAAGGTCTATACCATTAAAAGAAGGCGTAAACCTTAAGATTAAATTAAAGAACAAAACAGAAATTAGTGGTAAATTTGTAAATTTTTTTGAAGAAGGTACAGTTAATACATTCTTATTTCTTGTAGGCTCAAGTGGTTACCTCGAGATCTCTAAAAATCAAGGTAATGCCGCAGTTGATTTAAACTTAAGAGTTGGAGACGTTATAACAATAGTATTATGAGATGAAAAAGTAAAATGAGTGAAGAAACCCTAGCTTGCATTTTTGATAAAAACATAAAATTCTTGCACTCTGGACAGATCGAGAAATATATTTTTCCTATGAAAAGAAAAGAAGCACACGAAAAGAATATCAGTCATATCATAATACGATTTTTCATAGTCTCTTTTACCCCTAATAAACAAACTCTATACCTGGTTCAAAAAAGAGGTAAAACTAAAAAGAGTTTTCCAGAATATTATACGGATTCCGCCTCGGGGCATGTCTTATATAAAAGAGATTTAAAATTAAAAAACATAAAGGAGGAAGCAAAAAGAGAACTTGAAGAAGAGTTTGGTATACCTCCAAAATCTATTGAAAAACTACTATTTTACGATTTAATTGCTGAGGAAGATGAAAACTCAACTGAAATCGCTTACGTATTTTTAGGTTAGTCAAGTATGATTTAGATTTAAATCCTAACCCGAACGAATTAGAAATCAATGAAAGTCGTTTTTACGATAAATCTGAATTGATGTATCTCTTAAAGAATGAAAAACTAATTGATCACTCCAGAGAAATATGGATTAAATTGCTCGATACGGATTTAGCAACTAAATTTGGGCTTGATCCTAAAATTACTAAAAAAAAGAATTCAAAAAAGGATATAGCATTATTTGTTGGAAGATTCCAGCCGTTACATCATGGTCATATCTATATTCTCAATAAGATATTAAAAAACTATCGAAAAATCAAGATTGGAATAGGTAGCTCTCAGTCATCAGAAATTAAATCCGATCCTTTTAGCTATGAAGAAAGAGTAAATTTCATATCTTCTGCTTTCAATGAAAGAGATATCGACCCATATAGGTTTGAGATTTTCCCAATTCCAGATATTTTCAACGCAAATAAATGGGTTAACCATGTTATTTCTATAGTAGGAGAGTTTGATACAATTTTTTCTAATAGTGATTGGGTTCGACAACTTTTTCGAATTAAAGGATTCAATATAGGTGAAAAATTAGAAATTTTCAAGAAAAAATATAATGGGTCAAATGTTAGAAGACTAATAAGCAGGGAAAATAGAAATTGGACGATTTTAGTACCTAAGGAAGTCGTAAACTTAATAAAAGATTACCGGGGTATTGAACGTATAAAAACATTATATAAAGAAGTAGATTTGTCTTGAGTGATAGTGATTTATTAAAGATCGACGGATCTTTTGGTGAAGGAGGCGGAGCTATTCTACGTCTTAGCGCGGCATATTCAGTTTTATTTAAACGCCCTATAAGAATAAAAAACATTCGTGCTAATCGACCAAAACCAGGATTAAGGTTACAACATCTTCTTGGGTTAAAAGCTTTAACCGAAATATCTAGCAGCTCTTTAAGCACTTGTAGGGTGGGCTCTGAAGAGATATCTATAATCCCAAATACTACAAATGAAGTAAAAAGTAACATACACATAGATATAGGTACAGCAGCGAGTATTGGATTATTGCTGCAACCCATTCAGATAGCCAGCTTAGGATTTAAAAAACCCGAACAAATTGAGATTATACTCAAAGGTGGTGGAACATTTGGTAAATGGGCACCAAGCATTAAATATCTTCAAGAAGTTACTTACAAATTGTTCGAAAAATCAGGATTAAAAATCGAAATCGATATTCTGAAGCATGGTTTTTATCCTAAAGGGGGGGCGCAACTAAAATGTGTAATATATCCTTCGAAAGGAATTATAAAACCAATTAATTTAATAGAGTTAGGTAATGTCGATTTAATTCAAGGCGAAATAACAATTACAAATCAATTAAAGCGTAATAGAGATAATATCGGGTTAAGAATTAAAAAGTCTATCCAACAGCAAATCAAAGGAAGTTTAAAGATTAATACTGATATTAAACTAACCTGGGTAAATTCTATTAGTCCAGGCGTTGGAGTCTCTTTATGGGCCCATTCAGATACGGGGATAATAATTTCAACTGGAACTTTTTTAGGAGAAAAAAAACTCTCCTCAGAAAAATTAGGGTATAATGTAGCTCATGAAATGATACACTATCTACAAAATGAAATTCCTGTAGACAAATATCTTAGCGATCAATTGATCCCTCTAATGGGTTACGTTGATAAACCATCAAGTATAAAGGTATCTGAAATTACAAGTCACACGCGTACAAATTTGGAGTTAATTAAACTATTTACAAATAGAGAATATATGATTAAGAAACACGACAATTATTGTATAATTAACTTTCAATAATATCTCTTATCTGAACTTCTAAATTTAGGATTTTTTACATGGAATTACATGAACTATTTAAATTTAAAAGCCTACATTAAAGAAATTTTTAAATGATTATAATTATATGATAGATATAAAAACTTAAACCATGCTTAACAACTATGTCAGCAATCGCAGCTAATAGATGTCCTAGATGCGGGAACGATAATTCTATTGACTCGTACGTTTGTGCATTCTGTGGTAAACGACTAAGAATTGAAAGGATAGAAAAATATTCTATTTTTAAGCGAATTGAAGAGGATTTCACTTCTCCCGCTCGCTGGTACGTTATAATCCTGTGGTTATTTACCAAACCAAATAGAGCTTTTTGGAACATTAATCATAAAAGGAAAAACGCTCCGGGGTATAGAATAATGTTATTTAATGCGCTTTTATATGGACTCATGGGTCTAGCTTATTTTTCACACATTAATATCCTAACCATACCACCCTTGAGCATCGATCGTTTCTTAGTAAATTTAGCTGCCTTTATAGCCTTTTTCGCATTTGGTTTTGTGTTCTATTTGATTTTGGGGTTATTTTTAATATGGATTTTTTCTAGAGGGGCAAATATTGCAGTCGGTTTTTCAGAACGTTTAGAAGTTCGTTTTGGGAAAGAAGGAGGAGAAAAAGACAAGTATAGCGAAGCTGAGATGAGTCCTTTTAGCATTTACAAAGGAGGAACTTTACATCAACAACAAGCAAAGAAATATAAAATGATGTTATGTGCCTTTGCTCCTTTTTTATTAATTAACACAGTTATGTTTTTAATAATTCTAATCGGAATCCCTAACATTACCATCCCCGATTTGGCATCTTTTGAACCTCCTTTAAGTGACCCATATTTTGCTTCACCAGTGTGGATGGTGCTTCATTCTATTGAAGCATTAACGATAGGTATATGGGTTCCTATTTTAATTTCCCTTTCTATAAGAGAATTATCCAACTCGTCCACATTTCGAGTCTTTATCTCATCTTTAGCAATAGGGATAATAATTGCTGTAATTTTTTATTTTTTACGCCCTACATTTATATTTTAGTACTATATTAGTAGCACCAAGATAATGACAAATCAAAAAAAAACCATTTCTGAAATTA
>Ga0209977_10001117_pt1 | contig 11493 bp, 13 predicted proteins | sample SumtaG_2_FD_183113 | JGI IMG/M metagenome (GOLD analysis project Ga0209977, IMG submission 183113) | Deep subsurface microbial communities from Indian Ocean to uncover new lineages of life (NeLLi) - Sumatra_00607 metaG (SPAdes) (version 2) | ecosystem: Environmental > Aquatic > Marine > Oceanic... | reverse complement strand
GCTTTGGAGGATATAGATGTGGGTGACTATGAAGGTCTTGATGCACTTAAGCAAGAAGTTTTTAGCTATGAATTGCCAGAAGCATTTTTGAATCAGAATAAAGCTTTTCTGGATCAAATTGTCAGGAAGAATTACAAAGAGATAGTTCCTTTGGACACTATGAAGCAAATACCAGAAGGGCAAATCATGGCTGACCGATGGTTTATTGGGAAGTTTGATGAGATTAAATATGGTTTTCGTACTGCGGTGGATAAGAATAAAGGCACCGTTGATACAGCAGGTTATGCTAGTGATCTTGGTGGGGTTTATGGAATTTTCAGGGATAATACATATCTTTATTATGCCACTTTTGGTAAGAACATTTATAATGTAAAATCAGATCTGAAAGGAAAGGTAGAAGGTGCGGCAGGAAAATACATATTGGTTAAGGCCGGTAAGCCTCTTAAGTCTACCAATATTTTTGTTCAGGAAGTGTATTTCATAGAAGACATCAAGCAAGGTATATTTTATAAAGGGCCAAAATGGGAGGCTGATCCAAAGGGTGGACTTAAGGAGGGAGCAGAATGGGAATTGGATGTGACCGGCATTGTTGGCCATCAGAATGAGGAGACTTTTGGAAGGCTAGAAGATCTGAGAAAGTCTATACGAGATTGTACAGGATGTGATCAGGCTGAGTATTGTAAACAGCCGGTGCCATTTTCCACTGGTGATTTTCAGGCTATGATAGTAGGGATGGATCCTGGTAAAGAAGAGGATGAATCTGGAGTGCCACTTATTGGTGCATCAGGCAAGGCTCTATGGGATGGGTTGGGTTTAGATAGGCAGTATTTTCATGTTACGAATACACAAAAGTGTAAGCATGAGGGAAAAGACTTGGATAAGTTTAAGGCCCAGTGTTGCGCTGACCGCTGGTTGCAAAGAGAGATTGAAATTGCCAAGCCTAAATTGATTTTGTCTTTGGGAGGTCATGCTTTGCATTGGCTGTCAGGAGATAAGAAGGCTTTGATATTTAAACGATTAGGAATGGAAGATAGTGAGTCAGATATAGGCCGTTGTGTAGAATGGAATAAGAGCCTAGAGTGCTGGGTTATGTATGCTCTTCATCCGTCTTGGGCAATGTATGGTAGGAGGATGAATGATTGGAAAGAAAGTATAAAAGGATTTAGTGAAATGTTTTTAAGGCTGATATAACTGGACACACGAATTTATGAAAAGAGTATTTATTTTAAATAAACTTTAGTATAATAAGGAGTAATTTATGAAAGACAAATTACCGGTTAAAGTCAAGATTGATGGGAAAGAATATGATACTCAATATGAGGAAGAACTCAAGTCATCTGAGCTTACCATTAATGAGAATTTAATTGAACAGGCACCTCTATTTGCCTGGTATGCTGTGCTTGCTGAACTGGCCAAAGCTCAGGTCAATGACCGCAAACTTGATCTTGCCAATCTTGATGCCAATTTGGGGGACGAGTACCGAAAGAAGATGATGAATGCTGGAGAGAAAGTCATTGAGAAAAAGGTGGCTGACTTGGTGGAAAAGGACAAGAGACATGTAGAGGCCGTGGTTGTTTTGAATTTTGCTTTAAAAGCTCACGGCCAGCTGAACGCCATCACCAGAGCTTTTGATCACCGTAAAGAAATGGTCTCAGCTTTGGCCAGCAATATGCGGAAGGAAGCAGATACTGGTGTAAGCCTGGGGAAGACCGTAAGAAAAGAATGAAGGGTAAGACTATTAGACCTAAAACGATCAACGCTGACAAACGCTCTGAGAGCGTTGAGTATAAGGCTAGTAAATTAAATCAGACGTATAACCTTAGGAGATTTGAATGAAAGATGAAGACATAAAAAAGCTGTTAGAAAGCCGTGGCTTGGAACCTTTGAGAGAAGTCAACTGTAATGAATGGAGAGTCGGCAAGAGATCCAAGGACATATCTTTTCCGGCGGCGTGTAAACTTTGGGGTTCGGTTGTGAAATTATTTCCTGACGCTTGGCTTTTAGCTTACCAACAGCTCAAGCCTACCAAAGATGATGAGTATGGCTATTTGGACATTCTGGTTAGGATTCCAGGAAGAGCCAAAAAATTTAGAAATTGAGAGATAGGAGTATGAATGAAAATAAAAGTTAAGAATATTGTGTTTAATCCTTATAGGGATTTAGAGGATTTTCCATTGGTTGAGCCAAAGGTTGGGTGTCTTATGGATTCTATAAGCGATACTTGTTTTTGGGACAACGTGGTGGTTCGTCCTCATCCAGATAAGGAAGGTGTTTTTCAACTTGCTTATGGTCATCATAGATTAGAGGCCGTGAAGCGACAGCTTGGTGAGGATTATGAGGTTGATATACCAGTGAAGGATTTGAATGATGATGATATGTTGCGGATAATGGCAGAAGAAAATAATGCTGTTTATATTGAAGGAGGAAAGGCTAATATTGCTGGCATAGATGCTACGATGCTTCAAGTATGGGAGCACTTGAAAATAACGCACCCGTTGCAACGGGTGCGTTCTAAGGGAAAGACAGGAGCTACAGACATTCTTCTCTTTAAGGGTCTTCTAGCACCACCATCAAATGGTGAAGATAGATACCATCAGTCCAAAATAGCTAAGCAAATTCAAAATTGGCTAGGATCAAATTGGAGTGAGCAAAATATTGCAGAGTCTTTAAAAAGGTTGCGTTTAGCTAGACGAATTGAATGGCTTGATAAAGGTGTGCTGAAAAAAGGTGAAGAGGTACTTGATCAGGAAGCAGTTGAAGGATTTTCATCACAGACGTCAGCAAATTTATTTGCCACTATTGTTGAAGAAAGGCATGAGGAAAATGGTGCTGTGATTTCAAAAGAAAAACAAAAAAGAATTGCGCAAAATATTTTGAAGGTTGCTGTATCTTCTATTGGTAAAAAAGCATTTCAAAAATCTTATCAGCAAATTGAATTTACAAGAGTGATAGATGGTGAGAAGAATGCGGAAGAGATGGTGAAGGCTGAGTTTAATAAAGGGATTGAAAACTTATTTAAACTCACAAAATCATTAGGCTATAAATTTAAAGCCTTCAATTTAGAAGCAGGAGGAAAACAGAAAAGTCTGCCTATGGGATTTTTTAAAAGTGCTTTTGCTAAATTCAAATTCACATTTGCTGTTGTGAAACTTGCAAATGAAATCAATAAATTTGGGAGGTTGGTTGGTAAGAGCAATATGATTATTGGAGAGAATGAAGGAACAAATAAAAAGTTGGAGGATTAATTTGAGAATTAAAAAAGTTCCAAACAAGTTCATGAATGCTGCACAAAGAGTAGCATTTATAAAGGTTGTAAGGGTGTTTTTTGAAGAGCATGGTTCGGCTTGGATGCTTAGGGAAGCACTTGTTGCTGCTTTAGTTCCTTGTATAAGAATTAAGGAATCTAAGGCTTCACCATGGCACGCTGTGAACGGTCTTATAAATAAGGAATTGCCAAGACTTGCTAGAGAGTTGAGGGCTGGCATTATAAGAAGAGCCGTAAATGGCTCATCGTATGATGCTGTTGCTCTTTTAAGTAAAGAAGGGCTGGCTAAACTTTCTGTGCAGGAAGTTATTGAGATGGAGCAGGAAGTTATTGGACACAGAATAAAGAAGTTGAATAAGAGGTTGGGGGGCGAAAATAGTGATGTTGGTGATGGCGAACAATATGCAATGATTGGGTTGTTTGGCCGCGATAGGATAGGGATGTTTACTTCTTCTGTCATTGGTGATGCAATTGAGACTCAGATGAAAAAGCTGGAAGAGTTCAGGGATCAAAGACGTGATGCACTAGAGAAAGAAAAAGCCAAAGCACTTATCAAAGGGATCAGGAATGAGAATCTAGGCAAGAAGGTTGATGAAGTTATTAAGGAAGAAATAGAAGAGTCAAAAAAGAAATGATCAAACAGCATTATTTGGTTTGTTCAATTGACAGTTTTCGTACTCCAGCACTTGAGCCAAAGCCAATAAAGTGTTTAAGATTCGTAAGGGATAAAGATGAAGAGTATGGTGAGTTGTATGAGTATCTTCCATTCAAAAAGTCTTTGCTTTTATTTAAAGTTCGTATTGAAAAGAGTGGTGAACTTTTAATCATTAAAATTTTGCCACGATTAGATGATAGGTATACGATTTTAAGGACGGTGCTTATAAGGAATAAGATAAGAGGTAAGTTCAGGGATGATGAAACTATGCCTTTTGCATTCGTTCTTAAAGAAATAGATGAAATAAATATTTAAAGGAGGTCAATATGACCGAAGAGTTTCATGGCCCAGAAGGGCATCGGGATGAAGATGAAAAAGATTATCAGGATTCTCAAAGTCAAAGCAGGACTGATTGGGACAAGATATTTTATAAACCTGTGTCCGGTGATGAGAATCTGGTTCGTATTCTTCCTGGAATCGGAACAGCCAGATATCATTTCAAAGGTGGCAAACATTTCATAAAGCATCCGGATAAGAAAGAAATGTTCGTCTGTAATTTTGAGACTTATGGCAAACCATGTCCAGCCTGTGAGGAATTTGACAGATTGGACAAACTAGGAAAGGACGATGATGCCAAACCATTCAAGCCGTCGGTGAAAGGCGTATTCAATGTGATTGATCGTACCAATCCTGAAAGAGGAGTCATTCTTTGGGAATGCCCACCGGTTGCTGTATGGGAAAGGATCATTGGCTTGGTGAAAGGAAAGAGCAAATTCAATGATCTTGTTGGCTCTGTGGATGATCCTTTAGCCGGCAGAGATGTGGTTGTGATTTATAACCCAAAAGCCACACCGCAGTTCATGTATGATCTTCAATTTGATGCAGTCTCTCAGCTTGGGAAAAAGAAAGAGGTTGCCGCTTGGCTGGCTTCAGCCAGACCTCTTGAGCCAAAAACTATTTATCCTGAAGTTGATTATGATGTCGCCAAGATCAAAACCTTTGGTTCAAAAGAGGAGCGTGAAGAGTTGAGAAAGAAATTGGCTGAGCAATATGAGGCCAAGTCCAAGAAGGAAGAGAAAAAGGAAAAAGCGAAAGCTGATGATGAAAAGGCTGAAGATCTGAAAAAGATTGCTGAACTTGAAAAGCAGATTGCTGATATGAAATCTGGGGAGACAGGGAAGGGTGAAGCCAAAGAGGAAGAGAAACCTGAAGAAACCAAAGCTGAAGAAAAAACTGAAGAGAAAGAAGAAACCAAAGAAGAGGTCGTTGAGAAAAAAGAGGAAGTGAAAGAAGAAAAGCCAGAATCCTCTACAATTTCAGAATTGAGAAAACAGTTGGAGGAAGCTGAAAAGAAGGAAGCTGAAGATGAAAAGCCGGCAGAAAAGGAAGAGGCCAAAGCTGAAGAAAAAACTGAAGAGAAAGAAGAAACTAAAGAAGAGGTCGTTGAGAAAAAAGAGGAAGTGAAGAAAGGTGAAGAGACACCAGAAGAGTTGGCCTTGAAAATAGCAAAGATCAGATCAAAACACGAAGCTTGATTTAAAAGGAATCTAGGGAGACAGGCATAGGCTTGCTCCTTTTTGTGGAGTATGAGAATGGAGCAAAAAGAATTAAATGCTTTGCGCAAAAAGATGTCAGCCATTGATGTTACTGAGAGATTTAAAAAGCTGATAAGGTTTAGAGTCTCTACAGGAATCATAGCTTTGGATATCGTGACAGGTGGAGGTATTCCTTCAGGAAGATTGACGGAATTTTTTGGTGGTGAAAGCTCATCAAAGACTAGGCTGATTGCTCACATCATTGCGGAGTGTCAAAAGCTTGGAGGCATGGCAATATTGAATGATGTGGAAAAAGCTTTGGATCAAGGCTTGGTAGACTTGACTGGCGTTGATCTTGGTAATATGATGTATCCTGATCCTGAAAAAATCATTACCGTGGAGGATGTTTTTAAATCCTTAGAGCATACCATTGATCATGTGAGGCCAGCCTTTAAAGATAAGCCGGTTGTTTTTATTTGGGATTCTGTGGCGGCAACTCCTACTAAGGATGATCTAGATGAAAAGAAAGAAGTTGATCGTCCTGTTGGGCCTATGCATAGAGCCAAGTTGATTGGTGGAAATCTGAATAAATATATGCCTGGGGTTTATAAGAATCAGATCACGCTTATTTTTATTAATCAGATTATAGATAAAATGAATGTGATGTTTGGGGACACGAAGACTACTCCTGGCGGTCGTAAAATAAAATTTTTGGCTTCTCTCAGATTAGGTATGCAGAACATAAAGAAGGTAAAAGATAAAGACACTCAAGAACAGATAGCAGCAGTGGTTCAGATGAAAGTAGTGAAGAGTAAAGTCTGTCCGCCATTTGGCATAGTTAAATTTGAGGTGCCAGCTTTTGAACCGATTAGCAAATATGCTGGGCTGTTTGATTACATGAAACGTCATGGTGAAATAATAAAAGTAGGACAGAGTTCGTATCAATTTATTGGTGAAGAAGCAAAATGGATGGAAAGGAATTTTGAAACAGCCTATGAAGAATGGAGAGCTAAAAAGAAATGACTCCTGATATGATTAATGGTTGTTTTCAATTCTCTGGTGGTGTTCTTTTATTCAGGAATAGTTATTTACTTTTGAAGCACAAGAAGATTCGTGGGGTCAGTTTATTACCAACAATCTTTTTTTCAATATGGGGATTTTGGAATTTGTTTTACTATCCTTATTTAGGACAGATGATAAGTTTCTATGCTGGGATTACAGTCGTGTCTGCTAACACCTTATGGATCGTCTTGGCTATTTATTATAGATTAATGTGGAAGAAAAAGTATGGATAAGAAAGATAGGAAATATTTTGATTGGCTTATAGGAAGAGTGCCAGAATCTAGAAAATTTGCTTCTAAGAAATTCAGGAATTCAGATTCAAATTTTTTAGAGAGTGCTAAGATTTATTTTCCAGATTTTGTTGGAGGTAAAATGTATAAAGAAGATCACACGATAAGCTTGCCGGAGTTTGGTTATTATTGGAGGAAGTTTAAAAACTTTCTCAAGAAACCTTTTCAAAAAATGATAGATAAAAGGCATAGGTTGAAACACTATGATGCTGTATGCAAAGAGAATGAAAAGTTAAAGAAAATTAATGAGGGATTAGAGCACGAGATCTGGAGGAAAGGTGTCTACCTGGACGAAGCTTATAGGCTTCTAAAGAACGCTAAGAAAGAATGAAGGGTAAGACTATTAGACCTAACACGATCAACGCTCCTAGAGCCTCTGAACGCTTGGGTGATAAGGTTAAAGAATGAAATCAATCATAGTGGACGGCAATAACCTTGGGTGGATGGCGTATGGTATTGTTCCGCTGACTCATGAGAACAGAAGAGTAGAGGCCATATTCATTGGACTCAATATGATTCTATCTTACTTGCGTTCATTTGAACCAGAAAAATTCTGTGTGGTTTGGGATAGCGCAAGGGACGCTGAGCGATTGAAGATATACCCAAATTATAAAAGACGACGAAAGGAATTGTCTGAAGGAGAACAGGAAGAAAGAAAATTGTTTTTTGATCAGCTTAGAGGGTTCCAAGGTCTGATGAAGTTATTTGGTATACCACAGTATAAGGTGAAAGGAAGAGAAGCAGATGATGTTATATTCAGCATAATAGATACTGGCAATTGGGATGGTGAATCTATAATCGTCAGTACTGATAAAGATTTTTTTCAAGCGTTGAGTGATGAGAGTATAAGAATCTACAATCCTGTGAAGAAAATGATTGTTGGGGCTGAAGATGTAGAGAAAAAATTTGGCATTCCAATTGGATACGTTCTAGAATATAGAGCCATGGCTGGTGACCCATCAGATAATTTGCCAGGCGTTAAAGGGATAGGCGACAAGTGGGCAGCGTGGCTGGTGAATAATATTCTTCAGGAAGAGACAGTTGATCTTATGGGCTTTGGTAGTTTGAGCAAATCACAGATTGGTAAAATAAATTTGTTACATGATAATCTAGATACTTTTAATCTTATGAAGGAGTTGATGGCGTTTAAAAAACTCAGCAAAGAAGAGCTTGAGACAGGTCGGTTTGAGGATAGACCTGTAGACTTAGGTGAGCTACAAGAAAGAGTCATCGTGACTCTACAAGAGTATGGGTTTGAGAAACATTTGAATAGTCTGCCATCATTTCTTAAGCCATTTGAAATGCTTTGGAGAAAGGGAGTGAAGGATGATGGGTAATATTTCTGATAAAGAAAAGCGAGCTATTGATTGGAACTTGGCATATCTAAAAGGTGAACGGCCTTATGCGTGTTTGAGTATTAGTAGTATAGATCATCTAGAGAAATTGTTTGAAGAAGATAATAAAAAGATAGAAAAATTTATTGAAAGAGAAGGAGAAAAGCATGGGGTGTAAAGTTTATTCTGTTGAAGGAAGAATGATCCAATTTAGAGAAGGCGAGATGGGTGGTAGTGGTCCTGTTTGTCTTTGTACGTTTCCTCATAATTGGGAAGCTGGAGGAAAACATATAAGTCCAGGGACGGTTCAATCAATGGCTATGCTTGGTGCTGCCGTGGCTATGGTTCGCGTTAATGCCAAAGCTTTTAAGGATAAGGATTTTATTTTGTTGCCAGACGCTTTGCCAGAATGGATAGTTAAAGGGATTGAATCCAATCTTACTCTTGAACCTTTAAGCCGGTGGAAAAGATTTAAGAAAGTTTTTGAGAGGTGGGGATGAGCAAAGCATATAAAGCACCAAAGGTTCTTATATTTTCAGATCCTCATGGCCATAATTATAAAGAGTTTAGCATCATAGAAGATGGTGTTAATTCTAGGCTGATGGATTGCGTTGAGGTTCTTATGAAGATTGGCGAGAGTGCTAAGATAAATGAAGTGGATATGATTTGGTTTACAGGAGATCTGTTTCATTTAAAAAATAACCTAGATAATAAAGTCATACAGCTTATTATGTATGAGATGAAACAATTAGCTGAAAAATATCCTTTACTTCTAGTGCCAGGCCATCATGATTTATATATGTGGTCATCTAATCCTGTACTGCTGGAGATGCTAGCAAAATTTTCAGATCAGGTCGTGGTGGTAGATAAACCTATGTGGATAAAGGATAGCCGGTTCTTTAATATACCAATTTATGCTGAGCCGTGTACGAGAAAGATCAAAGAATTGACGGACAGGATTGAGAATCTTGAAACTAATATTCAAGAAGGGCCAATCTTTCTTGCCCACCAAGATATGTTAGGTATGCGTTATGGTGGATTCGTGGTTGATCAAGGATTGGATGCTGAGCTTTTGAGTCACAAATTTCGCTGGTCTTTCATAGGGCATTATCATAATAGAAAAGAATTCAAGGATGAAGAATTTAATGATAATGTTATTTCAGTCGGTGCTCCTTTACAGCATAACTTTGGTGACGTTGGTGAATCTAGAGGCTGGTGGATTTTGCATTTTTCAGATCATGGCTTTGAGCATGATAGGGTTGAGTATATTGAGAATGATTTTTCTCCTCAGTTTGTTGATGTTAGTGTTAAAGAAGGTGATCAAGATTGGATGGAAAGAAGGATAGATGTTGGTGGTGATTTTTTGCAAAAGAATTTTTTCAGGATTAAAATAGAAGGCGCAGAATTGCCAAAAGGCTTGGAAAGAATTAAGTGGAAAAGAATTTCTCATACCATCTCTGGCCAAGCTAGAAGGCGAACCACGATAAGTTTTTCTGATAAGAAAGAAGATATTATTGAGAAGTATGTCAAAGCAAGAGCAGGAGATCTCGATCAAAAAAGACTTATAGAAATGGGAAGGAAATATTTATAATGAAGTTTTTAACCATTCAAGCTAAGAATTTTTTATCATTTAAGGAACTTGATTATGTGCTTCCATCTGTGGGGTTGTACTTTATAGGTGGTAGAGTGATAGATGGTACGATGAGCATTTCTAATGGTGCTGGAAAGAGTGCTGTATTTGAAGCACTAGCGTGGGGGCTTTTTGGCAAAACGACCAGGCATACAGAAAAGGCAGAAGACAGGGATAAGGTGGTGAATAGATACGTTAAGAAAGATTGCTTAGTTGAAATAATATTGGAAGATGATGATGGTGAAGCATGTATAGTTCGCCGATATAGAAAGCACAGTAAACATAATAATTCTTTACGGCTATTCAAAGGGGATGATGAACTTACAGGATCAAGCGTTGATGCTACTCAAAAATTAATAGATTCAATTCTAGGTATGAACTGGACTGTCTTTTCTTCAGCCGTAGTTTTTGGCCCCCAAGCTAAGAGATTCAATGATGCTGCAGATGCCAAGAGGAGAGAAGTGTTTGATGAAATACTTATGCTCCATCCATATCAGATTGCTCAGTATGTAGTTAAGGGAGATCTGAAAGAATTGCGCAACTCAATTGAGGTGATGGAGGGCAAACTTCAGACAGAGATATTTGCTTGCTCTGAAGCTAATATAGAATTGGATAATGCAAATGAATCTTTAAAAGAACTTAATGTTGAGAAAAAGGATGTTGAAGAAAAGGTAAAGATACAGGAAAAGAAACTTGATATGTCAAATAGTAGATTGGTATGCGCTAAGGATTCATTGGTCACGTGGGAAGCAAAGCTGGTGAGTTTAGAAAAGGAAAGTGAAAGACTCAATAATTATATTGAGAAGATACGCAAGGAAGAGATTTTAGAAAAAGAAAAAATCAGATCTGATGCATCAGCGGTTTATAACCATCAGAATCTCATTACTTTTCAGATGGAAGAATGCCAGAAATGGCTTGACAAAAAAGAGGCACCACCAAAAGGATCACGGTGCCCGACTTGTGGTACAGAAGTTTCTAGTCAATCTATTGAAGATGTTGCTGCTCATTATGAAAAAGAATTGGAAGGGTTGGCTCCTACGAAAAAGAAATTAGATGGTATGGTTGAGAATATTGAACAGAATCTGAAAGAAGTCTCATTGAAATGGTCAAAGAAAATGAAAGAGGCTGAAGAAGCACATGGGGAATTGGTGACAGAAACAAATGATCAGAATACTCTTGTGCGTGGAGGAGAAAAAGAGGCTCAAGAGTATGCTACAGACATAACTATTTGTACTAAAGAAATTGCGCATCTTAAAGGTGGTACAAAAGAAAGAGAAGATCTGATTGTGAAGATGAAAGAACGAGCAGAAAAGAAAGTGGCTGATAGTACAGAAAAGGTCAAAACTTTGACTGATGAGATTAAAGCCGGTGAAGATCAATCTAATTATTTGAAATTTTGGATTGATGGTTTTGGCGGTAAAGGTATAAAATCATTATTGCTAGATGAGATTCTTCCTCAACTGAATACCTTGGCTGATTATTATGGTAGCGTCTTATTGGATAATCAAATTCGTATGGAGTTTGATACAGAGACTGAACTAAAAAGTGGTGAGACTAGAGATAAATTTGATATCAAACTTATAGCCGGTGGCGAAAAAATTGGTTATAGAGATTGCTCACAAGGAGAGAAAGGAAGGATAGACAGTGCTGTGCTTTTGGCTCTTCAGAATTTAATTTTTAAACGGTCAGCTTGTGCTAGCAGTTTAGTAATATTTGATGAGG
>Ga0209977_10001116_pt1 | contig 11496 bp, 20 predicted proteins | sample SumtaG_2_FD_183113 | JGI IMG/M metagenome (GOLD analysis project Ga0209977, IMG submission 183113) | Deep subsurface microbial communities from Indian Ocean to uncover new lineages of life (NeLLi) - Sumatra_00607 metaG (SPAdes) (version 2) | ecosystem: Environmental > Aquatic > Marine > Oceanic... | reverse complement strand
AAGAGGAATCAGGAGACGGAGAGGAAGAGGAATCAGGAGAAGATGAGGAAGAGGCAACAGAAGATGGAGAGGAAGAAGAGGAATCAGGAGACGGAGAGGAAGATGAATCAGGAGAAGATGAAGAAGAGGAATCGGGAGAAGATGAAGAAGAGGAATCGGGAGACGGCGGAGAGGAATCGGGAGAGGAAGAGGAAGATGATTCCAATGAAGAAGATCAGGATGATACAGATAATGATAAAGACGGCGAAGGTGACGAAGAAAGTAACGAGGAAGACATAGAAGAAGCTGGGAGTGACGGGGAGATAAGCAGCGATGAAGAAGTGTCCGGAGACGACGAATAACAAAAAAAGACTTAAATGGTTCTTTTCATACAAAAAATGACTTCTATAGTTTCAGAAACCCCTAATGATTCAGCACCTGAATCAAAAGAAGTAAAATACGCTACAATTATGGAAACAAGTGGCGAAGAATGTGAAAGTTGGTATTATTTTGTTAAATACAATGGTAATGAGAAAAATTTACAATATCTTAAACAGCAGATAGACGAAATCGAAATGTATATTATTGATGATTTAAGTACTTTTGATATCGAACTAGAGCATTTGGTGTCCGAAAAAACTGCAAAAGAAATGAGCAAACTTGAGATAAACAGTGTTATGTTTCACCGTAAATTTGATGGAAAGCTCAAAACGATTAATCTTGGTTTGAAAAAGAAAGATTCGAATGAAAAAAGAATAGAAAGAATTAATACAAAATTAGCTCTTGGTCAAATTGTAGATTATGTTAGCGATGAAGATATCGATTCAGAAGATTTGCAATCTAGTTCCGAAGAAACTTCAGAAAGTGAACACGAAGATGACGAGGATTTAATCCCTTTACCGTTTAACGAAGAATCGAGGGCATCCACGTCTTTAAACCATTTATCTCTGAATGATGGACATGAAGCGGTAGGAAAGGAACAGCCAAAAAAGAAGAAAAAGAAGAAAAAGAAGAATCGAAATTAAAAAAAAATTTTTATTATCTTTTTAGATCAATAAAAATGCCTAAACGTGTTAAATCTAAAAAACCGTCGCGCAAGCGCAAATTATCATTGATGGCTCGTCTTCGCCGTCACAAAAGTTCCAAGAAACATCACTGTAAACATGGATATCTTAAAACTCCTGTTAAATTGGCCAGCGGACGTCTTCGTTTCTGCAAGAAAACCAAGATGGGTGGCCGCAAAGGTGACTTACGCAAGACAGCTCGTCGTGCATACGCCAAGAAGTCCAAAAAAGCTAGCCGCAAGCCTAAGAAAAAGAGCGCCAAGAAAATGAAAAAGATGGCCAGGAAGTGCAAGCTTAAGCTTAGTGTCAAACGGAGTGGCAAAAGAGTGAAAAAGAGTCATAAGGTTCTTGCTAAACAGCTTAAGGACTGTGCAAAACGCATGAAGAAGAGCATGAAGAAGAGCAAGAAGAAGAGTCGCAAGCCTTCGAAGAAGAAGAGCCGCAAGGTTAAAAAGAGCTCGAAGAAAAAGAGCCGCAAGCCGAAGCAAATCACCAAAGCCATGAAAAAGATGGCCAGGAAGTGCAAGCTTAAGCTTAGTGTCAAACGGGGTGGTAAAAGAGTAAAGAAGAGCCACAAGGCTCTTGATAAGCAGCTCAAGAACTGCGCAAAACGCATGAAGAAGAGCAAGAAGAAGAGCCGCAAGCCTAAGAAAAAGAGCGCCAAGAAGAGCAAGAAGAAGAGCGCCAAGAAAAGTAAGAAGAAGAGCAAGAAACCCAAGAAGAGCAAGAAGAAGAGCGCCAAGAAGAGCAAGAAGAAGAGCAAGAAACCCAAGAAGAAGAGTGCCAAGAAAAAGCCAGCCAAGAAGTCCAAGGGCAAAAAGGCAAAAAAAAAGCACTAAATAAGCGTCGCAGCTATCCAGCCTGTGGTGCTAATAACAAGTTAACGTGTCAAGGATTAATGGCAGCTCTAGGAAGAGCTAGATTGGTTGCTAACACTCCAAGGGTTAATGATGCTTCTAAAGCTCTGGCAAGAAAAGTTATGAGAAAAGCCAAAGCTCATCTCAAAAAGATGAATTGTAGTAAGAATCCCAGAACGTCGAAAGGTTATGATGCTATTGCCAAAAAATATCGTAAGAAAATGCCCGACAGCTGTTTCTTAGCAATGTAAATGTAGTTTTTCATTATTTCAACGAAATAATGACTAATTTAGTTTTCTTATAACAAAAAAATACAAAGGAGTCCAAATAATAATTGTTAAAACTATCGACCAAATAAACAACTTTGTGACCGATGTTTCGTTTTCACTATTTTTAATTATACCAAAGTCTAATAACCAAAGTAAAATCAACACGCACAAAAAAACAAATGGAATAGAAATGTAAAGTTTTTTAATCCAAGTTTTTATAGATTGAGAAATATCTAAAGAATTTTTACGGTACCCTTTCGAAACTTTGTTTACCTGTTGATTTAATGTATCATAATGTTGCGTAGCTTTATACAGGGGATCTGATAAGTCCATCTTTACTTGAAAGAAAAATCTTTTAGATCGAATAAACTATGTTTGTTATATTTGAGTTTTGTTGCGGAATTTATCTAATATATTGTTGTCATTTTTGTTCATCAGTAGCTTTAACGGGTTTATTAGAAGGTTGGTGCCCCAGAATATCTATGTATTGCAACCACGATTGCATACGTAAATTATACAAATGCTGGGTATGTTGCGATAACGATAGACGCATATCCAGAAATCCTTACAGACATGTAGAACCTAGCGAATTTAATTCTGAACAAGAGCTAGGTTTTGTATAAGAGCGAATAAAACAACAAACAAAATTGTTTTAATGATTACCATCACCACTGAATTACCAGAAGCCGGAATACATGAATTAATTATACCATCAAGCAAGGGCAAAGAAAGAACTACAAATAATATAGCTCCCAGTAAAGCTTCTTTGAACCCTCCTAGTATGTTTCCTAGAAAAGAATTCCCCTGCTTATCTTTTTCAAACAGGTATTCAACCAAATGTACTTCATTGGCTGTTGGAGCATTGTCATCCACGGGTAAACTTTTTAATGAATCTGCCATTTAAGAATAATGAGTGTTTTTTAAATTCTTTTTGAGAGAATAAAGATGCATACAAGTAGTGTAATTTTAATAGTTTTGGGAATTGTTGCCGTCATGGCTTTAATTTGGTGGTTTTTAGGAAATGTAATTGGGTTATACGGATATTCCGACGATTCAGGAGTGTGTGAATACCAATTCTTTTCCGTGGGAAATTCAAGAGATAGTTGCAACGATCAATTAAACGATAAATACGAATCTCAAATGGCAGCTGCTGAAGAAGTCAAAAGTAAAACTTCAGGTAATCGCCATTATTGTGTTAATGTTAATTTAGATAATGGACAAGTAACAACACTTTGTTTGCCCGCTATCAAAACAAATCAGCGTCTTCCAGACGGTAGTTATGTACAGATAATACCTCATTTAGATCCAGGGGTTAGCGGAACAGATCACTATGCAACAGAAGCAAATAGTTATGCTAGTAAAGAACAGTGTCAAATGGATTTAGCAGATGGTTACAATAAATGTATTAACAAAAACGTATATAAAGTTGAAGATTTAACGGGATGGTATCCTGGTTGGGATTGGGGATGGTGGAATTACTATACGGTCTATTGTCCCCCATGGTTACCTTCCTATTATTGTGATAGAAATTATTGGCCTTACAGAAGATGGCGTAGAAACCGTAGACATCATCACCATCATCACAGAGGGGGTCGAGGACGTGGCAGAGGTCGAGGACGTGGCAGAGGAGGTGGTAGAGGAGGTGGTAGAGGACCAGTACCACCAGCCCCAGCACCACCAGCACCAGGTCCAGCGGGTAGAGGTGGTAGAGGTAGAGGAGGAGGTGGCAGAGGTAGAGGAGGAGGCGGCAGAGGTAGAGGAGGAGGCAGAGGACCAGTACCACCAGTACCAGCACCACCAGCCCCAGTACCACCAGCCCCAGTACCACCAGCGCCAGTACCCCGTCCGGCGGGTGGGAGAGGACCAGTACCACCAGTACCAGCACCCCGCCCGGCGGGTGGTCGAGGAGCAGTTCCTGGGCCTAGAAGAGGCATCGGGGGTACTTTAGGAGGACGTATGGGTCGTATGGGTGGTGGACGCATGGGAGGAGGTCGTATGGGAGGTGGACGCATGGGAGGAGGTCGTATGGGAGGTGGACGCCGAAGGTAATCTTTGTGAGCAGAATGATAAAAATTAATACACATTGTATTAATTTACAAACTCAAATGTTCTTGCTGTTTCTTTTCTCGAAACCTAGCACATCTTCTTCCTCTTCGTGTATCGTCCAAAACATTTAACCAACCGTCATTAGGTTCTATTATTTGAACCATTAGTTCGCCACCTGCCATAATTTCCCATCTTGCACGTGGGGGTAAAGTTCTTTGATCAACTTTGGAAGAATACGACGGATCAAGTCGTTGCATCACTTCTAAACTATTAGACATTTGTATTTGTTAGTTAATCTTTAAAGCTACTTTTGTAGTTTAATTTTCTGACCCTTCCGACGAGTTCTCAGTGGCTTGAATTTCCACATAATTAATAAATTCTGTCAATTCTTGTTTGGTTAGAAATTTATTTTGACTTAACTTCACAGTTGAGAGAAATTCATCTCCTTCGACGAAATCTTGTTTGAGACCCCAACTTCCACTTTTAATACCTAGTAATTGTTTTTCACACAACTGTCGGAGGGCTAAATATTTGTTTAATTTGTAAACACCCCCTTTTCCACCTAAACTTTTTACGTCGGATTCTGTATACAAAGTCAAGACATCTAGGCACAATGCCATAATTTGAGCAACCATTGTTCCATGCGCAACTAATTTTTCTTGTTGTGTGTTGCCTTTATTTTCCCATGATTTGGCTATAGTATGTATTTTGTTTTTAAGAAATTCGTCAGCCGCCGCGAATTCTGGTCTGGATCTAGCTTCTTCAAAATGAACTTTTTGCATTTTAAAAGAACAATCATTGCCTTAGATAATAAACAAAATTATACACTTTTTTCTTAATTTTTTCTAAAAGTCCTTCTGATTTATTATCGTAAGCTTCAGATTCGCAAATACACCATTCTAATTGTTTTATTTTATTAAACGCTCTACGTAAAAGAATTTTACGAACACAAACCTCCAATTTTATTTTACCATATTGCAAATTATTTGTCTCGTAAACTAAAAAACAGGGAATATCTTTGTTATATTTATTGTTAGATCTTAGGATCGTTGATATCATTACTACTTATTATTAAGTTTTTCGGTTAAATTTTATTTGCAAAAGATAAATGAATACATGGTTTAATATTCAAACAGGTTGCGGAGGTAGAAAGTGTTTCACGAAACAAGATGCCAAAAATTTTGCTCTCCGAAGCTGGCGAAACCAGGTGCCTAAATGCGCGGGTGGAAAATCCCATGGAAATTGCAATGTTAACTGTCAAGATTGCACAACTCTTCAAGGATGCAGTGGTCAACAATGCCCAACTTTATCAGACGCAAATAAGTATTACAGTTTAGGCCCTAAAATTTCAGTAAAAGGAGTTGGTAGTATGGCAACTCAACCTTATACTTTTCCGCTTCCATTAGATTATGGGGATGAATCTCCTCCTATTAACACAAATATTTTTATATGGGCACGTGTACCATAAATTTACATTTTACTTTGTAAAATTAAAATGACTTCGGGTACTTGGGAAAGTTCTTTTCACATAATCATAACAATAGTTTTTTGTTTGACTATATCGGTATGCATGCAACTATTACAACCTTTTACATGGGTATCAATCATCATTGCAATGCTGGTTACAAAAGTAGCGCTGGGTGATTGGGACAAAGAAAAAGATACAGTAACTGAAATTGATGTAGCATATTGGATAACACTATTATGCGTATCTTCTTTAGGGGTATTAAGTGTTGTTGTTGCAAAAAGCAACAAAATGAAATTTAGTTTGTTTAAATTTTAAAGCTTAATTGAGCATTAAAATTATTGAAGTGCTGGGAAACTTTCGTTTAACATTTCCAAATTGTTATTATTGCTAGACGCAACTTGTGTTTCTCTTTTGTTTCGATTATTCCTAGGGCGTCTTTCCCCGTCTTGCCACGAGACTCTTGGTCTTTTATCGTTACATTGACACTCGGGAAAATTTAAGTACAGCCACTTATAATACTGCTGTTCTACATGAACTAAATAATGAGTCCACTTGCTTGGTTTTTCGCTAAAGTGGTATAAATATTCATCGACGAGCTCTTGAGCTCTTTCGCGTAAATGAGCAGGAGTTTTCTTTAGTTTCCAACAAACTGAACACTGCCCTATATCGGAATCACCGTTCTTAATCTTTTCTTCTTTTTTACCATTTTCTTTTGCAAAGTAAATGTGACCGCAATCGTGACAAGCCATTTTGTTGCCCACGGTTAATCTGCGTAAATTTTTTGCTCTGATATCATTGAGTTCTAATTGTGAATAGGGTCTCGCAGCAGGCGAGTATTTCCCATTCAATACTTTTTCGATAGATAGTACCATATTTGTCTCAATAACTTATGTTTTAGATTTCAATTTTAAAAATAGTTCTAAATGTCTCCAAAGCTCCGGCAATAGTGCCAAGCTGTGGAAAAGACCCGAAATTATCTTTATCTTTACTCAAAAGACACATGGTCAATTGCGGATAATCTTTTGAACTATATCTAGCCATTCTATCATTTTTTTCCACTAGTGTTAGTCGAGAATCATAAGGAGATTTCCCCGAAGAAGTATAGGTGAAAGACCCACATTCTAATTCTTGATCAAAAGATCTGGTTTGTAAATATACCCAGTCGAGTTGACTTAAATTAAAAGTAGATCCCACTAATTGGTTGTCTTCATGTGTAATAACTATCAAATGTCTGTAGTCTCTCATCAACAGATTTTGTTTAGCAGCATACATAGAACCACCGTTCTCGTTCTTAATTTTAGTTAATATCGGATCTGAAAAATAAGAGTTGAAAAGATTATATATAGCTAATTTTTCTGGCGCCAAGTTTGGATTTAAAATTGTACCGTAGTCTGTCATTTGTGAAAAGAAGATAGATCTTAAATTATTTTAATAAATGGGTACAACTACATCAAGATATTATTGTGGTAACAATCGATTAGCAGAACCAGGAAAACTTAGAGGATCACGGTATCAATGTCTTAGAACAGGTATTGGCAGGGGAAGAAATCTACCTTATGATAGTCAGTATGCCGAAGGATACAATCCCATAGACAATAGAAAAATATACTGTGGTGATAAACATAGAACTTTAGATGAAGCTAACGCGGCTTTACGACCCGGAGACGCACCATATGACTATATAGGCAATGCACCTATGTGCTTGCAAAAAGGAGTTGGTATAGGAAAGACAATTAGAGCACGAGAAGGTCCTGGGTATCGAAAATTATTAATATATATGACAATTTGGCTTATATTAACCGGTGCGGCTACCTTAATTTTGTATTACAGCAGGCCATCTTTTATTTTAGACGAAAATCAAGAGGTGCAGGCATCCTTATTATCTTTATATAGCGGAATCGTATCTTTTGTGATAGCTGTCGTACTGACAATATTGTATATTTTAGCATAAAAAAGTTCTACAAATAAATGAGTCAAATTGTATCTCAAAATTCTCGAGATAATTCGAGCAACAGACGAGTAACCCAAGATGATACGTTATCCACTCTCGCGGTATCTAATAATTGCTTGCTTCCATGTGTAGATGAAAGGATAAATTCTCTCGCTTCTTCTTTGGTTACTAACGCTACTACAAATCCGTATTTAGTTTCAGAAGTTACCATTAACCGTGACGAGTTGTTTAACACCGCTCCAGTCATCGCAACCGCCACTCCTACATTTGGTTATCCAAGTACAGTTACTGTTTCTGCGCTGGGTCAACCAAATCCAAACGAAGGGTTAATTACTTTAGTTCCAGCTCCCGGGCCTAATAAACTAATTGCGCCTCAAATAATTGAAATAATAGTGCCTAATGATCCTGATACGAGCGCTTCTTATGAACCAGAACTTACGGGGCCGGGAATCCAGGCTCCTAATTTAATTTTTCAATTATCAAACAGATATCCAACCAAAACAGATAACCAAGATCAAATCGGTGGTCAACAAGTTGTCGGACCCACGTTTGAAGACAATACAAACATTGGAGGAGGGGTTTTAAATAGCGACGTTAACTTCGTCAATCCATTAGAATTTTCGAAGCTTTCTATGGATGGGGAGGGAATACCATTAATAGCCGACATTGAAGTAGTTAATAATTTTCAACTTTCCGCCAGGCGTTCCGTCCCCGGCGCGCTGGATTCCGTCGGAGAGCTTAAATTACAAGTGGGTACTTATCCATTTCCATCAATTCCTCCTGCCCCACCAGCGGCCCAAATAAGAGGTTTTGATTTTTCCCCGGTCAATCAACCAGTTACTTTATATGTGGATCAACCTTTGATACAAAATCAAGGCAGAGACTTTACAATCAGAGTTCACTACAATATAGTCCCGACTGCATAAACAAAGCTCTTGAAAGATTTTATAAAATTATTTCATAAAATCTAAACTTTGAATTGTAAAAATAAATGACAGATTTCATCGCATCTGGTTGCGTAGGTGTAGCTCAAATTGCGATAGGGCATCCTTTCGATACCACATTAACATTAATACAAAACAAAAAACCCTGGTGGGGTCTAAAACCCCTGCAATATTACCGAGGATGGAGATATCCATTAACTTCCTCTGTGTTGTTTAACATGTCAGTGTTTCCAATTGTTGAAAGAACTGTTGAACACACAAATAGTACAATTATATCAGGAGCTTTAGCGGGGTGTTGTGTCGCCCCCTTTATGTTTTGTTTTGAATTTGGTAAAATCAAACAACAAACTCTTCAACCTGTGACAGCAAAAGGTCTTTTGGAAAATAAAGGCAGAATAAGCATGCTTTCCAGAGAAGTTGTGGCTATGTCTTCATATTTTGGGTCTTACAATTATCTTCGAAGTAAAGAATATCATCCTCTTATTGCAGGGGGTTTTGCTGGTTTAACAAATTGGACATTAACATATCCAATAGAAGTTGTTAAGAATCGACAACTGGCTCAAAACATTAGTATTTTATCAGCTGTCAAGCAAGGAAATATTTGGAAAGGATATCCCATATGCGCTACTCGCGCTTTTCTTGTTAATGCAGTAAATTTTTGGACATATGAAACTGTCAAAAATTTATTATCGTGAAATATTAACACAACTATAAGCTTGTGCTACGGCTAAAGCTTCGGGGGAATACGTTTTTCTACATGGGAATACTGTGCTACAAGGAACTTGCCAACAATACTGAGGGTTACTTGGCTCGTAAACTCTTTCCGGAATATAGCATGAATCATGACGTTGTCTCCATCCAGCTTCTCTTTCAAATACAACTGGTTCGCTTACTTGATAAATACCTCTGTAATGTCTAGGATAAGGAAAAGTATCCTGATCAGTTACTGTTAAAGGTACAGCATTTTGTGAAGCCAAAAAAGGACTATATGAAACTTTTGCTTCGATTTGATCTCTTATTATATTGACATTGCTTCTAACCAAATTGGACATTTTTATTTACAACTGATTAATTTTAACTGTTTTTAATTGTGTAAAATGCCAGAAGGACCAGAAGTTAAAGTCATAGGTACTTATTTAAATCGAATATTAAGTGGCGCGACACTTAAGAATATACAAATTCATGGAGGTAGATATAAAACACATGGGGTGCCAGATGGATGGGATTTTATGTATTCTTCGATAACACAAGACACGGCAGATGTTAAAATCGTGGCTGTTCATGTCAAAGGTAAATTATTATACTGGGAGTTTTCTAACGGATGGTATTTACTAAACACTTTGGGGATGAGCGGAACTTGGAGAAAAACTAAATCAAAACATTGTGATGTTTCTTTTGTATACGCTAAAGAAGAAACACAACATCGTATTTATTTCAAAGATCAGCGGCATTTTGGGACTCTTAAGTTTGTAAACTCACATGATTTGAGTAAAAAGCTTAAAAAAATAGGTCCCGATGTTCTTACAGCGAGAGGAAGGCGTGATATAACCTCTGAAATGTTTCAAACTTTATGTAACAAATACAAGAATTGGAGTTTAGCTAAACTGTTAATGAATCAATCAAAAATTTCAGGAATCGGAAATTATTTGAAGTGTGAGATACTATATGCGTCAAAGCTCTCTCCTCACAGAAAACTTAAAGATTTGAACCAAGAAAATATCGAAACTTTGATCAAGTATTGTAAAAAGATACCTTTGAAAAGTTTAGCATCTCAGGGAGTAAGTATCAGAGATTACGCAGCTCCTGGCGGGGAAGAGGGAACATATCAATTTTCTTTGAAAGTTTACATGAAAAAGGTCGACCCTAAGGGCAACAAAGTTATAACAGAAAAAACAGAAGACAAAAGAACCACCCACTGGGTTCCTAGTATTCAGGTTTAAGATTTTTACAAAAAATCTGTAAAAATCTATTTTAAAAGATAACTGTAATTAGTAGTAACACTCCCTTGGCGTAATTGGACAGCGCACTCGACTTCTAATCGAGGGGTTGTGGGTTCAAGTCCCACAGGGGGTAGTTTCGACACTGCTTGTTTCGAAACTGAATTTTTTGAAAAATATATTAAAAATCATAAATATGTCTTTTCAAAACTCTTTTGATACCTTGATATTTAGTTTTATAGAAAGAATATGTAAAGAATGCGATGTAAAAAGTAAAGATGGTCAACAAATAACCCCCGCAGAATTAAAAATGCTGTGGCAAAATGATACATTAAACCCAGGAGGGGATACAGTAGAGAATATGTTAGCTAAACTTAAAAAAAATAAAGTTGGCGAACTGCGAAGTATGTGCAAATCAAAAGACCTGGAATCCGTAGGTAAAAAATACGAACTCATAACAAGACTTTTAAATGAAGCTGGTCACGAAGTAGAAGCTGAAGATATTAAAAGTATATTGTCAACAAAGAAAAGCCAAAAGAAAACAAAAAAATCCCGGATAGTGTTGAAAAAACATCCAACACTCAAAGATTATTTTTGGCACGTAGAGACAAATTTTGTTATGATCTCTAAACAAGAAGGTGTTGTGGGAAAAATAAAAGAAAACAGAGAAGGAGAGCCAACAGTGGTTCCCCTAGAACAAGAAGATTATGAACTCGCTAAAAAGTGGAACTTCCCAGTGCTTAACGGTGACTGCTACGAGGAAAACTGAATTATTTGCATTTAATTAATGTTAATTAAATGTATAAAAGAGATATTATAATGGTTGCAATGTTTCCAGTGAGATGTTTTACTTGTAACAAAGTAATTGGAAACAAATACGAAACATATAAGAATATGAGAGATGGGAAGATACTCAAGGAAGAGAAAAAACCCGCTGGTAAAAAATCTTCAGGTAAAAAACCCGCTGGTAAAAAATCTTCA
>Ga0209977_10001115_pt1 | contig 11500 bp, 20 predicted proteins | sample SumtaG_2_FD_183113 | JGI IMG/M metagenome (GOLD analysis project Ga0209977, IMG submission 183113) | Deep subsurface microbial communities from Indian Ocean to uncover new lineages of life (NeLLi) - Sumatra_00607 metaG (SPAdes) (version 2) | ecosystem: Environmental > Aquatic > Marine > Oceanic... | reverse complement strand
TGTAACCCTACGCCACGAAATGCCGATAGAGAGAAAGTTCTCCAGCAATGTCACGACATCGTGACAGTCACCACCCCCCGTTGATGTCACGGTGTGGATGTCACTGGTGACATACCTACCAAACCCGATACCGTGACATCGAACAAACTATCCAAACTTTCACGACCGCCTACTATGTCACCACCTTCGTGACATCCAATAGTCGTCCAGCCGATGTCACCATATACCCCCCTTAATGTCACTTCGTTCAGGCTTTCGGTTTCGGTCACAGCGACCGCACTTGTGCCAGCATAGCAGGGCAGAGCTATGAGCGGAGCGGGTGATTTTAGAGAGCGTTATGTACTGGACATTTATTTGAGAAAATCATTGACAGACGGGCGGAGAATCGTTACTTTGAACAGGTACAATTACTCGTATGGGGGTAGTGCCGTAAGGGTTAAAGACGGTTGCCCTTACGGCAGCTTATTAAAACCGAATTATGGGGGTTACTATAATGGCTAAGGTAAACGCACAAGAGTTTCAAGAGAAACACGCAAGAAGGCTTAAGGCTTCTACTGCTGACATTCAGAGAGGCATAGAGCGGGTGACAACCGCTCCAGGTAAGTTAGCTGCTGCCAAGGCTGACAAGATGAAAGCTCGTATAGATGAAGCCATCTCGTCTGGCAGATGGGCTAAGAAAGTTGGAGCGGTGTCTCTATCGGACTGGCAGAACAAAGCAATCACCAAAGGCATACCCAGAATTGCCTCTGGCATTGATGCTGCCAGTGATAAGGTACAGGCTTTCGCAAGCAAGCTCCTGCCTGCTGTCGATGCTGCGGTTGCTAAGATTAAGGGTATGCCAGACCTTACCCTTGAGGACAGCATAAACAGGTCGGCTGCCTATATGCGAGAAATGGCGAAATTCAAGAACGTATAAGATACGGTCTTGTTTCTCGATATTGTTGTCACAGCTAACCAGACAATCTAATTTTATTAGGGGGTTCTATAATGGGACTTATATCTCCTCTAATGGTTAAGCAGGAGTTTACTGCTGCTGACCTGTCTCTGGAAGCTAAGGCTAATAAGTCTTTGCTTGTATGGGACATTCGTATTGTTACGCCTACTGGCAATCACGCAACAATCAAGATAGGCAAAACAACCGTAGGTTACTTTCGGACAGCAGGCAATCTCGGCAATCACTTAGGTATGGGTTTTGGTTCTCCGATAATTGCAGCAGCAGAGGACGTAATGCCTCACGTTGCCTATGAGACTATCTTATCGTTGCTAAGACGTAGAGGTATTTTCACTGGCTATCCGGTTGCTGAGGGAGAGACGTTTGTTATCTCCGGCGTTAAGGCAGCAGGTTGTTTACAGCAGGTTCTCTATTCAGAGTTTGATGCTGGTGATAACTTGCCGACACACCCAAACGGTTCGGAATCTGCGGAGTACCTGTTGTTTAACTATGGCCGGACGGACGATGATATAATCCTAACAGCAGATAACCTTTACGATACCGTTCAAAGTCCTGCGGAGTTTCCCGACTTTCCTTATGGTAAAGATGTCCCTGCCAAAACAGAGATAGACCTAATCGGTATTCTGGCAAGTGACATTATATCGTATGCAGACGGTGACGACCACGTATATTCTACGTATATCAAGCTAATCAGGCAGAGAGAGACGTTGTTTGACGATGATAAGAACGGCCTGATTATGCATGGTGACTTAGCCGGAGCGGTTGTTGCTAACAGTATTGCAACAGGTATCTCGATGTTAGGCAATTACTCCGATGCTGATATGCGACCACCGATGTTATTCGACCCTGCTTTAACATTCGTAGCAGGTGAGGAGTTAGGTGTCTATCTGTCAACCATTACAGGTGCGGTGAACGCCACTGCAAAGCTGCCAACAGAAGATACCGAAATATGCCTTATCGAGAGAATCCGTAAGGTTGCATAGGTGACATATAACGTCACTAACTAACTGATAACTCTAATTATAGGGGGTAGTGTTATGTCACTACGTTATGAAGGGTTCACTATGTTAAGTGTTGCCAGTAAACAGAAGTTTCACGCTGGCATAGAAAGTAACCAAGCAGAACCTAAAAGGCTGATAGGTATGCTGGTTCACGTTTCGGCACAAGTAGGGAATAGAATACAGATATATCTGGACAATGAAAAGTTGGCAGATATATATGATTATCATTTCGACACTGTTGGTGTTACGGGTGCTGATACTTTTCCTTACTCACAGAGCAAGCTCCAAAAGATAGACCTTGAAATTGATATACCGTTAGGGCAAAGGATTAAGGCTTGTGTCCAGAGCGGTGTCACGCCGTCCACTATCTTCGGTGCGTATATCTATGAAGTGCCAGACTAACTGTCTTTAGACAGATATAAATAGTGGGGGTACACAATGCCAGACCTAACACCGGATAAGGTAGTCCAGAAAATCCGTGATATGGGTTTCGGAGAGGATTTAGATTTAATCCCTAAGTCACCACGTACATTCTGGATTGATAATATTCTAATCCGCACATTAACCCGTCTCGTAGGTAAGGGACGGACTAAATACATACCTATACAAGCTACCGAATCAGGAGCGTTAAAAGTTGCTGTTATTGGTGGAGCTACGGATAATTACGATACACTACCTAAAGCAGCTATAACGGACGCTGTACAGACTAAAGACTTTCCAGAGGTATGTAGCAAGGTAGATGTCACGACTTGGGAGTTTGATGTCATATTACAATTATCTAATGACGGGACAACGTATGGTGCTGATATAGTTGTTAATGCTAACATTTTCTACTCGATAGACCAGAGCGTAAAGTCTGTCAAGTTTAAGAACGGTACTCCTGCCAGTAATGCTACCTTACAGCTTGTCGGATTTTATTAAGAGAACACTATGCCTAATATACAATCAGCAGTAGGTGGGGGTATTGTTTCGCCGTCCGGCTGTTTAACTATTACAGCAATACAGCAAAACATACCAGACGATACACCCACTTTGGTAAACTTCGATAGCATAGTTACTGGTTTTACTGACGGTATTGAGGACGTAGATGCTAAGAAAATAACCCCTGCCGTTGCAGGTTTATATATAGTAACTGCTGCCATAACCTATAACACTAAGGTTGACGCTAAGCCATTTGAGTTACGTCTTAAAAAGAGCGGAGCAGAAGTCAAGAAAGACTCAAAGATAAGTGCAGACCTTAATTATTTGACTTGTAGTATATCCTTACCATTATGGCTAACAGCAGCAAACTACTTACAAGTCTATGCTTGGCAATGGACAGGGTTAAGTACCATTGACATAATAGCTGGTTTGCAATACTCTCATTTCGCTGTACAGAGAGTTAGATAAGGGCAGGTAAAATGCCTAACATACAACAGGGAAATAGTGGTATGATATATAAAGACAGGGGAGATATTGCCGATTACGATTTTGAGGTAGGTGACTTAATAACGGATGGTACGTGGAGAGAATTAGATATATCGTCTATTGTACCTGCTAACGCTAAAGTGATTGTAGGACGGATTGAGGTTAATGATAATTTAGCTGGGCAAGCTGTTTACCTAAGACCTTATGGGTACACTAACGTGAAGAATCGTTCTTCAGTTATTACACAAGTAGCGGGCAAGACAGTAGTGGCTAATTTTAGTTTAGCTATATTCGACCAAAAAATAGAATATATGGCGTCTAATACATCGTGGACGGCCATTACAATACAGCCATCAGGCTGGTTCATATAATTTAGAAAGGAGTATTAGAGTATGGAGCGTATATTTATAACACTTCTGTTAATGGTTATCAGTAATCTAACCCCTGCCTTACGGGAAAGTTTAGTTGGCTTACTGAAAACCTTGGAAGCAGAGGCAAAGAAAACAGCTAACCCTTGGGACGATATTTTTGTATCGTTTCTAAGAACGTTGCTGGGGGTATAGTCTGATGGCAATACCAGAGATAAAACTAACACCAGAGGACAAGGCTAAGCTGGAAGCGTTACAACCGGACATCGTAGCTTTACGCAGAGAGATAACAAAAGCAGAGAGAGCAGGACTTGACTTAGGTACAACAAAAGCTGACTTCGAGAAAGCCGTTACCTTACGAGAGGGGCTTTTGAGAGAGTATGGCTAAGAAAACCAAAACAAGTTATAATCCTAACGACTTATATCACCTATTCTCTGTAATATATCCGGCTGTTTTGGGGGTGACTCTCTGTATAGAGGCAGCGTTGAGAGAACGTTGCCTCTCTTTATATAATAAAGAAGTACAGCTAATTCATAACTCTGCTCATAAATCTTTGGGGTACTGGGACAGATGATTGATATGCCTCTTGCTTTTATTGCAGGTGCAGTCTTTGCAGTAACCGTAGCTGTTGGAGCTACTGTTGTAGCTGTTGCTGCCACTGTTGCCGCTGTCATAGCTCCTATCATATCAGCCGTTGTCTCTGTTGTTGGTGGTATCGTTTCTACTGTCGGTACTGTCTTAGGTGGTGTAATCAATGTAATAGGTGGTATAGTGGAAATGGTATCGGCAGGGTTACAAACTGCCGTTACCGCCTTAAAGACTACAATCGTAGAACCGTTAGGTAACATAGTCACCGGACTAAAAACGGCTATCGGTGACGTTATAGGTGCAATTACAGAGCCGTTAGCTCCGATACTAAATCCTATTAAAGACTCTCTAATAACGATTAAAGACTTTGTTGTAGAAACACAAACTTGGATAACTGCGGAGTTAGCTCCTGTTGGTGAATTGATAGAGGTTGTCAATACCGTTTCTGCCGTAATGTTCGTTAAGCAGTTGATAGACGGGACGCTCGGAATTACGGAAATTATAGGAGAGGTAGCAGACGGAAACGCTATTGCTACGGCACAAGCTATCGTGGAGTTATCTAATAATATAGTAGAAATATCGGTAGGGACATTGAATTATGTCCACGACTCTAACGTAGCTCTGGCTAATGCCATAGATAACTATGACGAAAAGATAAGAGAGGATAATCAAATAGCCTTGGCTATGTTAGAAGATGCTATGTCTGACAGAGTTACAGAGGTTGCTAATAATGTAACGCAGCGTATAACCTCTATTGAAAGTGATATTGTAATGGTTGCAGACGGTTTCGATATGAAGCTCCAAGAGAATATCTCTCCTATTACAAGTAGTATTACTATGTTAGCTCGTAGAACAGAGGACTTACCATACTTTCAGGATATGCTTATTAAGGCATTATCATAAATGACAGTTATAGAAGTATATAGAACACGCTGGTCTTTAGAATCTTACGACTATCCCGAAGATGCCTTGTTTATAGAAGTTATAATGGCAAGGGGTTATATAACACCACAGCAAGCTGATATTGCCTTAAATCCACCACCACCACCGGAATTTGAGCCGGAGCTATCCACAGGAGATAGAATAAGTTTAGGATTATTTCGGAGAATAGCTGGGTTTTATATAGCTATGTGGGACGGTGTATGGGACGCTGGTATAAATGCTTTCGATAGAGTATGGGAAAATATAATAGGTAAGCTGCTAAATCCGTGGGATAACTTTTTACATCGTTTCGCACAAGAGAAATTTGAGGATGAGAAATTCGTAGCGTTTCTGCCACCGGGAGCTAAGATAAGAGCGTTACGTTTTAAGACAGACCCGAATATCACTGATGCTTTTGTATTGGAATTATATGCGTTAGGGTTTGTCTTAGGGACACTTATTGCACTTTTACCTATAATAGCGGCAGACGCAAGACATTCACTTAACAAGGTATATTCTCCAGAAATACCAGACGTAGCCTCACTGCTACGATACCAGTTTCGCTATCCTAACAATCAAGAGTATATTAAAGAGAGGGCGGCAGAGTTAGGATATGATAGCTCTGAATTTGATATACTTAACAAGGCTAATAGACCTATTCTGGAAGTGCAATTTGTTAAAGACTTATATCTTCGTGACATTTTAACAGAGGAGCAAACGACTCACGCTCTGATGCAGATAGGATATAATGAAACAGAGGCTAACCAGATAAAACAGCTATTCTATTACATACCGTCACCACCAGACCAAGTACGTTTCGCTGTTAGAGAGGCTTTCTATCCTGAATATGTCACTAAGTACGGACTTGACAATGAATACCCACAGGACTTTGAGGATGCTGTCAAGAAAACAGGGGTTAGTGCTGAATGGGCGAAAATGTACTGGCGTAGTCACTGGGAATTGCCATCTTTACAGATGGGATTTGAGATGCTACACAGAGGAGTTATAAACAGTGACACCTTAGACGACCTCTTTAAGGCAGCGGATATAATGCCTTATTGGAGAGAACAGTTAAAAGCTATTAGCTTTAATCCATTAACAAGGGTCGATGTTCGGCGTATGCACAAGATAGGAGTATTAGACAGGGACGCTGTTAAAAGAGCTTATTTGAACGTGGGATATAATGACGATAATGCGGAGTTAATGACAGAGTTTACTATACTTTATAACCAAGAATCAGAGAGGGACTTAACTAAGTCGGATATACTTAACGCTTACAAGAGACGGCTAATCAATAAAGAGGAGACAATACAATACTTAGGAGCTATGGGATATGAGAGCAGTGAAGTTGATATACTAATCAGCCGGATAAATTATGACTTGGAATTGTCCAGAAAGAAAATCGTCCAGGCTAATCTGAAAAAAGGGTATATCAGAGGCATATATTCCGAAGTGCAGGTGACGGAACGCTTCGGCGAATTGGATATGTCGGCAGGTGAGGCAAGAGAACTAATTGAGCTATGGGACACTGAAAAGAAAGACCAGAGCCGGAGCTTGACAAGAGGAGACTTAGATAAAATGTATAAGGTTAAAATCATAGACTCAAAGGTATATAGAGCGGAGCTAAAATTACTAAACTACGGCCAGAGAGATATAAACTGGTTGGCAGAATTGAATGTACCACCAAGAAAGTAAGGTAGTGACAGTGAAAGAGAGAAAGATACTAAAAGAGCGGGTGGAGGAGATTAAGAAGTTAGAAGATGCCGCTAAAAAGGCAATTCGTCCAAAGGAGAAATCGTAGTTATATCTCCTTTGCTAATCGTAAAAGGTATTATATAGCCAGTGTTCAATACAATCCCTTTTGTATATTCCCCTGATAACACCTTGATTATAGTTTTAACTGTATATCCCTCTGTGATAGGGTCACGCAGAAAACTGGCAAGCGTAGGGAAATACTGTTGCTTATATTGTCTTGTACCTATCACTTCGGCGTCCTTGCGTATGCCTTTACACTTGACCTCTGTGCCGAAAACATAGTCCTTGTTACCGTGTATTATACAATGTCTGGTCTTTGCCTCTACTTTTAGCATACCTAACTTATTAGGGTGAATATACCTTTTAAGTTTACGATAGCCAGTGACATTAACAAAGAGGCTATCGGTATCACAGTAATATACATTCTTTCGTCCGGCTGTTTTCATATAATCCCACAAGAGAAGTCGGGCGTTCTCGGTGACGTGAGAAGCTATCGTGACAAAAGAGTTAGTGGCTATCTCTCCCCTATCCTCATAGTATGTAGTCAAGCCGCCATAGGTGACAATCCGTCCTCTGTACCCCTTGTCTAAATTGACAGTGGTTTCTGTCTTTACTATGTATGGGTTGCTCTCCTCTACATACACAACCGTCTCTTTATGCTGTCCCCACTTACCATATAGACAATTCATAAAATACTTTGCCATCTCTCTACCGAAAGTGTCCTCTGCCCGACTAAACTCCTCTTTCTCTTTACTAAAGAAAGCCATATAGTCCTTGAAAATCGGTGCTGTCTCATACACAGTGACTTCATATACTTCTAATACAGAATCAGTTTTAAGAAGTCTCTTTAATGCTTCTGTGGACACTACACAATCAAATTCTCCTATGGGAAAACAGGTATGGCCGTCTATCCGCTTAGGTATAATCGGTTCTTTTACTCTGGCATATATTCTGGCAGTGACAGCGTAATTTTTTAGGTACTGTGCTAACCTCTTGACAGACGTACATTTTCCAGACCATATTAACCTTACGGGATACTTATACTTAGACATCACACAGGGGTATTGAGAGTTAATATCTAACTTGTATATGTCACGCTTGTCTAACGTCCCTATGTAAAAACATTCTGTCCGGCCACCGAAATAGGAATCCCGCTCTAAGTTGATAGCGTTTTGGTTGCTATGTATATAAATCTTATGAGACATAAATCTTGAACGGTAAGCCGTTAGTGCCTGTGACGACCGGGTATTCCGAAAACGTCCCATATTTGCTCTCTGTGTATAGTCTAACCAACGACTAAACATCGTCTTTATTATAACCACGTCAATCCTACAATGTTCTTTTAGCTGCTCCTCTGTGGCTGTCTCGAAATCAACCTTGTATTTCTCTATGCCTAAGAGCTTACCCATTTTCTCTACCGACAATCCAAGGAAGTTTTGAGTAGATAGAAAAACCACCTTACGGCTATCATTAGTAAACTCCATTATGGTTACGAAATTACGAGAGTATAAACTGGTGCAAACGAATCCTTTACTAAAGAGATAAAAGTCTATACTTGTAACCCTTACATCGAACCAGACATTACTTGCTATAACGTAAAGAGTACGCTTAGGCTTAGTCTTAGATAATAACCACCGATTGAATTTATCTATTGTAGTGTAATACAACCAATTCTCTCTCCGCTTAGCCGTATTCTTATTACGGTAGTTTACATAACAAGACCAGCCAAGACGTAAGGTATGTAATTGGTGTTCATTCTCTATCACTTTCCACCTTGTCTCTGTATCGAAAAAGATAACGTGCTGCGGATAACCCCCTTTTCGACCTTTAGACAATACCCTCTCCTTGCGTATATTATCTGTTATCTTTTGTACCATACTTCTGTTAGTCTGGGATTTTCAAACGTCCAATCTGGCAGAGGAGAGGGACTTGCGTTAGCCATCTCTTGTGCTACAACCTCCGCTTCGTGTGGGGTTAATCTCATATTTGATAAATAAGAACGGTGAGCTAACTCTACTAACTCTCCATCAGCGTCAAATACATCGAACTCGATAATGTATTTATACTTCTGCTTCTGATGCGTTGTTGTCAATACTGCCCTTTGCCAAGGGAACGGTTTATCTTTAGGCCAAGCCTCTACTTTAGGACGTAATGCCTGTGACACCTTAATCTCGTTAAAGATACTGTAAAATGACTTAGTGCTAAGACCATAGCCAAGACCTCTAATCGTACTTAGTATCTTACTGCCCGGTAGTCCTTGCTTTAGTAACTTAGGTATGTTACGCCAATAGAACGCCTTGCGAATCCCTATTACTGGTATGGCCATCCTTAGCCCTCTCTTTCGTACAAGCAAACAGGGCAGACTATGGTAAACTGTAAGGAGATAAAAAGTCTGCCCCGTTATGCGTAGAATATTACAATGCGTTACCTGCCCTGTCTAACGTTTCCTTCACCATATCAAGTATATCGTGCTGCCCTGTTAACGCAACAAAAACAGTTGTGTTTACATCAGCATATTGCATACCTACTTTTCGTATGTCACCTTGTATGGCCTCTAATCGGGTAACACAACCTTTGAGCGTTCTCCGGTTTTCCTTACGGGAACGGGTGACAGGAAATGGAGCTACCACACTATCATTTGTTCGTCCGTTTGCCATTAGCCTAAGTCCTCTACGAATACATCGTAAATCTTAACGTCACGTCCACCGGACGACTTTTCCTCTCCCTTGTACTTAATCTTAACTTGCTTGCCGATGTCCTGCCGATTGATAGAGTTGGCTAATACTGTGGACGACCAGATACGCTTAATGCCTTGACCGGGGACGTGAATACATAGTATGTCGGAGAGCTTGCCCGGCTGTATATCTAACAGCCGTCCCTCTATAACTTCCCCTTCTTCCATCGACTCCGGCTTAACCGTCCTTACCTGCCACTTAGTCTTTGTTTTCTCCTCTTTCGGCTCTGCTTTCTGTTCTTTCTGTTTTGCCATTAGGTTGACTCCTTTCTATTGGTTCTATTATCTCCCATTGTTGCCACAAGGCCGCATACAAACAACCTCTTGGCGTAAACTCCACTTCTACAACACAGGCATATTGACATCTGGTCATTATCTTAGCTCTTGATTTGCACTTATACTTAACCATTCTTTTGTCTTCTCTCTGCTTAGTCGAGACTATCTATGTCACTACCTGACTTCTTCTCCTCTATCTCCTCTACTGAATCGCCCACTAACCCGTCAACAATTACCATAAGAGAATCCTTGAACTCTCTATCGTGTTCAAACCCCTGCTCTATCAAGTCATTATATACCGCTATCCCTGCTGTGATAATCTGTCTAAGGGTTGCTGCCCGATTACTCTTGTAGAAAGCTACGGAGATTATCTTTAAGTCCCTCTCCTCTTTCTCTATCAAGTCCAGAATATATCGTCCGGCTGCTATGTGTTCAATCAGCATTAGTGTCACCTTCTTTCTTTGGTATATTACTGTAAGTTATTGTTGGTATAATATCAGCGGGCAATATATCAAAGTGTGTATATAAATCTACGCTAACGTGATGTTGGTTTCTTACAAATTGTATAATAGCGTCACGATACTCTTGCTTTGTAAGCATTATTTTACCTTGCATAATTTTCTATCTCCTTATTTTATCGTGACAATCAAAGCAAGCGTTAGTGTCACTGGCTGTTAAAATAGGTGCGGACAGGCAATACCTTTGCTGTTGAGCCTTACATAGTATCCTTACTACTTGCAGTAACACTTCTCTCTGCTGTGATGTTATATCCGTTTTAGGTGTCACCTGCCCGCCGTTCTGCCGACAAGATAAGAGCGTAACAGGGACGACTAATAGTATGACTAACTTAACCGCTATCCTCACTGTCTTGCTGTTACGCTCCATAATGTCACCGCCCTACTTCGATAAACTGAATCCGCTCGCTGATGCTGCCGTACCACTGAACGCATTAGATACGGTAGTGACACTTGCTTTCAGGCAGCTAAGTATCTCTATTTTTTGTGGCTCTGTTAAAGTATAGCCACTACTTGCAAGTCTGGCAATAGATGTTATGTCCTTAACTGCCCGACTAACCCTAAAGTTAGCCAACCGCACTGTTCTCTGCTCTGGTGTCTCGTCCTTTGGTGCAACCGCCTTGCGTTTCTTTTTCTTGTTCTCTACCATAATAACACTTCCTTTCTAAAAAATAAGGGACACAGAGGAGTTAGAACAAGCAGGACAAGGCTTGTCCACTGCGTCCCTTAATAGGTTAATAAGTTGTCCTGCCATCACTAACATAGACCTATTATATGGCCTGTGCCGTCCAGAGGCAAGAATAAACTATGTAACTATCCTGCTCATTTAAGGTGGTGACATTAGCAGGATTGTGTTAGTGACATTGGCAGTGACATTGCCACCGCAGTGACATTGTGTCACCTTGTCTCTCGATGTCACCGTCACTGTCACCAGTGACGTAGGTGGTGACTGTCCCAGGTGACATTACCTTGACAAGGCTCG
>Ga0209977_10001114_pt1 | contig 11501 bp, 21 predicted proteins | sample SumtaG_2_FD_183113 | JGI IMG/M metagenome (GOLD analysis project Ga0209977, IMG submission 183113) | Deep subsurface microbial communities from Indian Ocean to uncover new lineages of life (NeLLi) - Sumatra_00607 metaG (SPAdes) (version 2) | ecosystem: Environmental > Aquatic > Marine > Oceanic... | reverse complement strand
CCATTTTGCGGATAGAGCAATAACGGTATTGAAAGATAATCCTGAGTATAAGAAATAAAAGGTAAACCTATGGAACATGTAGACAGGGAAGTTCAGAAAGCACTGGTGCGATTAAATGATGCCCTTTGCGTATGGGAACGGGCGACAGGACGGGAGAGTGTTTTGATCCTTCGAGAAGTAGGAGGCTTTATCTGCCGCTCTGTAAACGGTAAGCCTATAATATTAAATGATATTACAGATTCGCAGCTTATCGTAGACATTATAAAATATGCTTAATAAGCTTACCGATAGACATATAACAAACAAATAGACCGGAGGATTAATAAAAAGATGATTGCATATAGAAAGCGAAGAAAATATAAATATGATTTAGCTGATGATTTTACAATATATGTTGACATTTATACGCCTAAGGGCATTGATCTGGGAGTATTGAAATTAGATACTTCCGGAAACCTCACCATACTTGAGGGGTATGCTTGGGATGGTCCCAGTGGTCCAGCTATAGACACAGAAAGTTTTATGAAAGGCTCCCTTGTTCATGACGCCTTATATCAGCTTATACGTAGAGGGTATCTAGGACAATGTCATAGAAAGAAAGCGGATAAAATTTTAAGACATGTTTGTCTTCTCTCAGGTATGTCGAGGTTCCGTGCTTGGTATGTATATAAAAGCGTCCGTATAGGGGCTGCAAGTAGCGCCAAACCTGATATATTATATGCTCCATAATAAAAGATTCTGAAACATAGCGAGTGATCTTAAAGGAGGAATTATCTTTAGTTTAAATTTAGATAAGATATATGCCTCTAGGATTTCAAAAGAAGGCCGGGCTGAAAAAATTCAAGAGATAAGAGATATGGCGAGAGAGTTAGCGTCATTAATTAAGTCAAATTGTCCGGATAGTAAAGAAAGAAATATTTCCTTTGTAAAGCTCGAAGCCGCTACCATGTGGGCATATATTGCCATAGCAAAACATGCCGAATAATTATACCACGAGATATTACAACCCATACCCCCGAAGACGAAGCAATCAAAATATGAAACCTCTGCCAATTAAAGGAAAAGAAAATAATACGGAGTTAAGATATAAAAATCTAATACTCCAACCTATGCTGTTAGCAGGGGAGATTATTGATTATAGATTTGAGCCTTTTAATGTAAGGCTTGGAGATAATTGTTATTATCGAATTGACTATTTTGTTGTATTCCAAGACCGTTTTGAGGTGCATGAAGTTAAAGGCGGGAAATTTATAAAAAAAACCGGCAAGATTGCTCCTTATTGTACAGATGATGCCTTGGTTAAAATTAAGACCGCTGCGACTTTATATCCTTGGTGGAAATGGATAATTAAGTATGAATATAGTAGAAATTGGTACACTTTAGAAATCAATCAATAATTTTTTATTGAATGTCTAGTTTACATAATCTAGCGAATATTTTTTTAAAGTAGTTCATAAGGTAAACTAGTTCAACTATGGGTTTTTCCTATATATTATATCCTTAAAAAGGGGAATAATTAAGACAAATATTACCAGAATAGGTACGTTTTTAGAAAAAAGTCGATATTTTGCCATAAACATAACGGCACTTATGGAGTGTATAGAATCAAAAAAAGAGAGAAATAAGGAAGATGTAAACAATACCGTTATTTAGAGCAAATAGGGGAAAATGCATGTCTTTTCTTGAGAAATCCTGAAATTTTTTAAAGTAGCTTATAAGACAAACTCGGCAAACTATTGGTTTTTCCTACACATTTTTTTAGCAGGTTACAAAAAAAGAGGTTAGAGCGCATCTAATAGCATGACCTTTAATTCGTTTTTAAATCATAATGTTAAAGGAAAGTCTTAATTGTGAAAAGCCAGCCCTGTGGATAACTCCCTAATTTGGCCTAAATTTTCCCTAAATTCCACCTTTAAAAGCAAAAACAAAAAAGTTATCCACAGACTTATCCACAGACTTATCCACAGCCTGTGGATGGGTCTACTTAACTAGTGTATATCTTGTGGGTTAAGATATCTCATGATTGTGGAGTGGTCTCTTTTCCCAAAGATTATTCCTAGCTCGCAGAGGGATAATTCTGTAAACACCCGGCATCTTTGAATTGCGTGTTTACGAGCTTCTAGAACGGTTTTTGAGCGTCCTTTGCCTGTAATTTTTTTAACAGGAACGTCAAATTCTTTTGATACTTGTTCGATAATAATTTTGGCTTGGGAAAACATTTAACCACCTCCTTTTCTAATAAATTTAAAATCCTACATTAACAGGTTATCATGGTTAAAGCAACAAAAAATCGAGTTATCCACAGGGCCTACTACTACTTCTAGATCTCTCTATTAACATAGTTATTGGATAACAAAAGGCAATAGGTTCGACAGAGAAAAACATTTATGTTTTTCTCTAACAATATTTTTCGATAAAAATGCCTTTAATAACGGGGACTGGATTTTATATGGTAGGGCAAATTGGATTTTATAAGGTGGCTAAGATAAAACGCTTGACATACAGATTATCCTAGCTATAATCTAAACAGAAATTAAATGTTCTTGAATTAAGGGTCGTTTCAACCGACCCTTAATTCAATTTTTAATCATTAGAATGAGGGCAGGATGAAAAATGAATTAGTATATTTCAATAGAAATGAAATTTTTTGCGATAGTCGAATGGTTGCAGAAAAAATTAAGAAGCAACATAAAAATGTTTTAGCTGCTATTAATAATTTAAGGCAAAATTTAGAAAGCTTAGAGGCCGAAAATCTAGTCACTAAAGAATGCTACCGATCGCTTTTGTTTTTTGAGAAAAGATATGTTTACCGCGGGCAAGAATTCAGATATATAGAAATGAATAGGTCGGCATTTACTATTTTAATATTAGGATTTACCGGTAAGAAAGCCCTGATATGGAAATTACAATTTGAAAAAGCTTTTTATCAGATGGAGGAAGTTCTTCTTCGCCAGTCTAATCTCGAATGGCGAAGAGAACGTGAACAAAAGAAACAAATACGATTAGATTTAGTAGATGAAATCAAAACATTTATTGAGTATGCAACCGCAAACGGAAATCAAAACGCCAAGCATTATTTTACTACAATAGCACAAATGCAATATAAAGCCCTTGGATTGATATCTGAAAACGAGAAGATCGACAAACAGTTCAGAAATAGCTTAGATGCTATGGATTTACATAATCTGCTATCCTCTGAGATGATTGCTAGAAAGGCCTTATTGGAAGGTATTGATCAAAAACTTCACTATAAAGACATCTTCCAGCTTGCAAAACAAAGAGTCCTTCAATTTGCAGATATAATCCTCATGAAAGGATTAAAAAGCTAAACAGGGACATTATGAACAAAAAACCAACTAAATTAAAAATATTACAGGGCAATCCGGGGAAAAGACCTCTTCCTATAGAACCGCATCCTAAAGAAATCATGCCTAGAATGCCCAAGGAAATCGACAGGGAGGCTAAGAAGGCATGGAAGGCCTTAGCGCCTACCTTGGTTAAGTTAGGCCTCCTGTGCGAAACGGATGGCCTCTCCTTTGGTTTCTTGTGTCAATTACGCAGCCGGTTAAAAGAATGCATAGAGAAAACCAATAGCCTGTCGAGCTTAATTGATGAAAAATCATATATCGATAAAATAGGCGAAGAGCATATTACCTGTAGAATAAATGCGTATGTATTGGCCGAGGAAAGGTTTTTTAAATTGTTTAGGGCTTATGCCGCCGATTTTGGCCTTACACCAAAAGGCCGTACAGGATTAGGTATTGACCTTACCGGCACAAAGGCAGGCTCTTTGGAGGGGTTGCTTGATTAATGCCATTTGTAATAGAAAAGGCCGAAAGAGTAAAAAAATTCATAGAATGCCTTAAACACACTAAAGGACAATGGGCAGGTAAGCCGTTCAAATTAATAGAATGGGAATGGGAGGAAGTGATAAAGCCCCTCTTTGGGACTCTCAAAGAGGATGGTTTTAGACAATATAGATTCTGCTATATAGAGATACCTAAAAAAAATGGGAAGTCCGAGCTAGGCGCTGGTGTGACTTTATATATGCTGACTGCGGATGGTGAAGCAAGCCCTGAAGTCTACGGGGCCGCTGCGGATAGAAATCAGGCAGGTTTAATCTATAATATTGCGTCTATTATGGTGATGAACGATGAGGTGTTGTCAAAGAATCTGGAGATAACCAGGTCTTTGAAACGCATGATGTATTATCGGAATAATGGATTTTATCAAGTTTTATCTAGCGATGTAAAAACCAAACACGGGCTAAATCCCTCGGCGGTAATTTTTGATGAGCTTCATTCACAGCCGAACGACCAGTTGTGGCGAGTGTTAACGAGTGGTACGGCTTATGCCCGCCAACAACAAGTTGTTTTTGTAATGACAACCGCAGGGATCTTTGATAAAAATAGTATATGGTGGAAAATCAGAGAAAAGGCTAGGCAGGTTAAAGCTGGTATTATTAAAGACCCTGAATTTCTTGCGGTTTTATATGTTGCGGATCCGGAAGAGGATGATCCGGAAGATGAAGAATTATGGAAAAGAGTCAATCCCTCCTTAGGGCATATATTTACTTTAGATAAAGTTCGGGCAGATTATGATCAGGCGAAGAATAATCCGGTAGACTGGGCTGATTTCTGTAGGTATAGACTTAACATCCCGGCAAAACATATCAAGAGGTGGATGCCGATGAGAAAATGGGATGCCTGTGAAGGAACAAAAGAAGATTTTATACCTGAAAATCTATTAGGGCGTACATGCGCAGGTGGGGTGGACCTTTCATCCACTCAAGATTTAACAGGGTTTTTATTGGTCTTCCCGCCTCTTGAAGAGGAAGGTTCATGGATAATATTAACTCATGCATATTGCCCTGAAGATACGATCACAGAAAGGTCAAGGCAAGATAATGTTAAATATGATATTTGGGCAAAACAAGGATTAATAACTCCCACGCCCGGTGATTATATTGACTACGCTTATGTGAAAAGGGATATTGTAAAGGCTGCTGATTTATATGACTTACAAGAAGTGGGCTATGACCCATGGAACGCCTCACAACTTGCAGGCGAATTATTTAATGAAGAAGGTATTAAGATGATAGAAATGAGACAAGGTACAAAAACATTATCCGAGCCGGCTAAGGATATACTAACAAAAACATTAGCAGGAAAAATATCACATAACGGACACGCTATTTTGCGATGGTGCGCCGATAATGTGGTGATGGTACCTGACGCCAATGAAAACATTCGTCCTGCTAAAGATAAGGCGGTAGAACGTATTGATCTTTTTGTCGCATTAATAATGGCATGGGGAAGGGCTATATATCTCAATCAATATTACGGAGGGGGGGTAACTGTTCTTGAGTAATAGATTCTTTAACATAGACAATCGGACGATTAATGAAAACTCTAGACCTTATATTATTGCAGAGATAGGGCATAATCATGGGGGTAGTGTAGAAAAGTGTAAAGATTTAATCTCTTTAGCTAAAGAATGTAATTGTGATGCAGTTAAATTACAGAAAAGGGATAATAAATCCCTTTATACCGAAGCGCTATATAACTCTCCATATGAGAATATTCATTCATTTGGACGAACATATGGTGAGCACAGAGAAGCGCTGGAATTTAATTTCAATGAATATAGAGAGATAATTAGGCATGCAGATTTTTTAGGAATATTCATATTTGCCACTGCGTTTGACATAAAATCCGTAGATGTTTTATGTTACTTAAACATAAAAGCTATTAAAATTGCGTCCGGCGATATTAGAAATACTCCATTGATAAGTTATGCAGCTAAACAACGGATTCCGTTAATAATCAGTACAGGTGGCGCAGATTATGGCGACATAGCGGACGCTGTTGAGTATGTGGAAAGACATCATAAAAATTATGCGCTACTGCATTGCGTAGCCACATATCCGAATTATCCTCAAGAATTAAATCTAAAGGTTATTGAAAAATTAAAGATTTTTAATCCTGGAACAATCATCGGCTTTTCATCCCATTATGATGGTGTTTTGGCTGGTATCTGCGCCTTTAATCATGGAGCGCAAATAATTGAATATCATTTTACCGATAGTCATGTAAATAAAGGCAGTGACCATGCGTTAAGTTTACAGCCTCAAGGGATGAAAAAATTAACCGGTCATTTAAAGCATGCATATATGATGCGCGGCGGAGGTTTTAAAGAAAGATTAGATAGGGAAGATAAAGCGCTTTATAAGATGGAAAAATCAATTTATCTCAAAAAAGCCAAGCCAGCGGGATATAAAATAAAAGAAGAGGATTTGGTTTTTAAAAGCCCAGGAGGCGGCCTCCCACCGGCAAGGGCACAGGAAGTAATAGGACAAACATTAGGGGCGTCACTAACTGTTAATACGCCTTTGCTATGGGACTATTTAATAAAACCTTAACTTAACTATTTGTAATAATTTATTGCTAAGGAGGCAAATATTATGGAGATAAGAAGAATAGAGCTACTAAAAGCTTCAGCACTCGGGATGAATAGAACTTTCACTAACTTAGGAGAAGCGTTCGATGCTCTTTGTGGAATCGTTAAAGACCTAGGAGTTGAATTGAATAAAATTCAAGACGAACTTAATGGTCAAGCCACATGTGACATGGAGCAAAATGAAAGGAATCCCTAACAAAACAATCAACTAGACAAAATTATTGTTATAAATAAAAGGATGGGGATGAAGTATCGAATTGTAGAAAAAGATTTAGGAGATGAGATAAGATTTTACATTCAATGGAGATTCCTGTGGATATTTTGGTTAGAGATTGTTGATTCCATTGATACTAATGTTAACTATAGTTCCTACGATAAATGTAAAGAATGGATAGAAAAAGACATAGAAACACGGTTAAAGCATAAAAATAAAGCTAAAACTAAAATACATAATTTATAACAAGTCATTTCACGCAGTAAGTAGGTTTGAGAAGCAGCCTACTTACTGGTGAATTTGTCGTTATACATAATTATGAAATGTGATTGGGATATTTGCGAATACGAAGACTGGTTAGACTGCAAAGAATGTATCCATTTTAAAACGAAAGGAGGTTGTATGAATTTGAAAGGTAAGGTGGCGTTAATAACGGGCACTATAGGAAATATTGGGCCTATTTGGGTTGAAGCATTAAAAGAGAAGGGCTGTAAAGTTGTTGAATTAAATAACGACATTGATGTTAGCTCACGGTATAAAGTTAATTGTTTTTTTGAAGAGATGTTTTACAATAAAAGCTTAGGGCTAGACATCGTTGTTAATAATGCCGCGATAGATAATCCTCCTGTTGATCAGGGAGGATTTTTTGACAAAGCATTAGAGATAATAAATGTTAATCTCTTTGGCGCTGTTAATATATCCAGAAAGGCAGTGCCGCTAATGAAGAAAACAGGCGGTGGGGTGATAATTAACATCGGTTCGATTTTAGGTAACGTGGCTGCGGATTGGCGAAACTACGATGCGTATTTTGAAAAACCCGTTGCTTATAATGTTAGTAAAGCAGGTTTGATCCAGTTAACAAGGTCGCTTGCAGTTCAGTACGCACGAGACAATATCAGGTCTGTTTGCATATCGTTTGCGGCTGTGGATACGGGAAAATTCACAGACCCGTTTAGCAGTAAATTTAAAAGCTGTCTTCCCTTGGGTAAGTTTATCTCAAGAGAATCATTAAAAAAGACATTGTTATATGCCTGTGAATGTGATGAGCTAACAGGAACACAGATACTAGTAGACTCCGGTTACACGAGTTGGTAAATTATTGTTAGGGAGGGTAAACAATGGGCAGATTAACACCCTATTCCGAGTACATTCGTATTAGAGAAGAAGGCGAACTAAAGGGTGCAGTGTCAAAGTTGACGAATCAATTAAAGGCAGTAAACGCTAGACACGCAAGAGCTTGCGAAAGAGTAAAAACTCTTAGATTCAGGTTAATCCCGCAGAGGTATAGCAGACTATCGGAAATGTTAGAAAGGAAGGCTGCGCTAAGAAGAAGCATAAAGAGATTACAAGGGGCCAAAGCAAGGCTAGTGGTTCAGATAGGGAGCACTGAGCGTAAGTGTTTAAGCGTTGTAGGATTAGAGAGGCGTCTTCTAAAACAAATAGCTAAGCGTTAATTATAAAAAACTTAAAAGGAGGAAATCATGAAACCTAATTTTATCAAAAAGAGAAATGCAAAAAAAAAATTAACTAAGTCGGCTAATCAGCCAAAAGTGGCAACTGAACAAACGCCTGTAGAACAAGATATTTTAAAATCTCTTGAAGAGATTAAAAAAGGAAGCCCTGCTATTGTATTCTGTGAGATGCCAGGGAAAGGGCTAACAATGCATATTCAAAAACTAGGGATTTATCCTGCTTTAGGTATATTGGAAACTCATTTAAGGATATTGTACGGTACGGTAAAAGAAGGTAAATAATGCTATATGCCTTTATTCCCGCACGAGCGGGGTCAAAAAGGATTGCGAATAAAAATTTTAAAAGATTAAGCTCTAAGAGTTTAATTATTTACACCATAGAGGCAGCCGTTAAGGCTAAAATATTTGACCAGATATATATATCTAGTGACGATAAGGTTTGTGCAAATATTGCTAAGAAGTATAACATTAAGTTTGTTAAACGGCCTCAGTGTCTTGCCGGTGATACTTCACCCGATGTCGGGTGGATAGAGCATTTATTATCAGGGATTAATCAATGTGATAAAAACAGTTATTTTATGATATTGCGCCCTACAAATCCATTTAGAACTTCAAGAACGATTATAAGGGCATTAGATAAATTTAATCTTGCGAATATAGCTTCAAAGACTATGTATACAGGGTTAAAATCTATTCAAAAAATTACCGAGCGCCCGGAAAAAATGTGGAGAGTTACGCCTTCTGGTGATTTGTCATCTTATCAGCCGAATCAATTTTTAGGCATAATTCCCCAATACGAGGCACAAAGCTATGTGTTTCAAGAGTTATATATTCAGAATGGTTGTATAGATTTATGCAGTATCGAGAATCTGGACTGCAGCGCTAGTTATTTGGGACCAAAAATTAAGGTTTTTTTTACAAAAGGGTATGAAGGCTTCGACATTAACGAGCCACATGATTGGGATTATGCCGAATATCTCTTAAAAAAAGGAATATTAAATGGATATTAAAGGACTTAATTTACCATTTAAATTAAGTATAACTACTGAAACGGAACAATGGCGGGCTGAGACTTTTTGGGACAAAGAGCCGGAAACGCTAAAATGGATAAACCAATTTAACAACACAGGACTTTTTGTTGATATAGGGGCTAATATAGGTTTGTATTCTCTTTATGCAGCGGCAAAACACCCTGACTTAACGATAATTTCAATAGAGCCTCAACTGGAAAACTATATTTCCTTATGTCTAAATGTTTACAGGAACAATTATTATAATATTATCCCTCATTATTTAGCGGTTGGCGACACTGATGAACTATCAATCTTTACGCAACAATATAATGTTGCAGGGGCTACCGGCGGGTTTTTTTGCTCTCCGAACGATAAGGATAATATACGGGATTTTAAAAAGCATTGGTATAGTAGATTAATTCTACAAAGAAGATTAGACAGTCTATTCTCCCTCCTTTTTGGGGGGAGGCACACTTATTTAAAAATAGATACGGATGCAAACGAAAAAAAGATTATAAACGGGGCAAATAACTTTATAAAAAAAACAACTGAAATATTAATCGAAGTAAATAATGAAAACAGACAATATATTATTACACAGATAAAAGAAAAGGGATTCACGGAACACGATTTAAATTGGATATCTCCTCATTCAAGACAACGAAGAAACAGAGAAAACAGTAAAGTTGAGAACATAATATTTAAAAAGATTTAACCAGATGATTTCATTGACTGAAATAGTGATTTTCCTTTCTTTATGAATACATCTTTAATAAAAGGATTACCTAATAAAGAATTATTGCGCCCCGATGAAGTTGCAGAATATTTTGGAGTAACTAAGGCTGTTATATATAAATGGATAAGAATGAAAGAATTAAAAGGGATCCGTTTAGGGAAAAAAACATTAAGAATAAAATATAAAGAAGTCATCAAATTTAAAAAAAAATGTGATAATTGACTTTGTTGTAAAATTAGACGGAAAACCACCTATTATCTATTATAAATAATTAATTATTTATAATACCTAGTTATAAATAATTTTAAGGAGCAATTCAATGATACTTGATACAGATACAGAACAATTCAAAGAGGACAGTGAAAATATCGGAAAAAACATGGAGAAAGGACATGCTTATCATTGTGCGTGTAGGCTTGTATGGGGAGATGGTGAGTGTGAATGTGAGCTTAAAAGGAGGTCACCGCCAAGCATATCACAGCAAGTATTAGGTGCAACATGTCCAGCAGGATCAAGGTATGGGCTTATAAAGAGAGGCAATTTATAACCAAACGCTCCACTTGACCAGTTGGCCTGAACCGATCCTAGTACAGAGCTAGACTTAGAGGGCAGGCCAACTGGCAAGTGAGCTTTACGTTATAAACATGAACAAACCTAAATATAAAATTAATGATCGTTTAAAATATATGGTTCTATGCAGTCCATTTTGCGATTGTAGTCAATGTAATAAACCAGAAGAACATTCTTTTATTGTTGAATCAGTACATATAGTAAATGTTGGTCCGCCATATTATCGTTACGTTGGATATGATGAGACATTTAAAACAATACAATGGATTTCTGAAGAAGAGCTTTTTTATAACAATTTAATTAAGCAGATAAAATTTTACAAGACAAAAATTTTACAGCTTATTAAGACGTTAGACATAAACAATATATGGGCGCATATAAAATAACCGAAATAGAAGAAGATTTCAATAAAACCATTAAAGAAGCAGGAAATAATTATATTTTCGAGCACATGAAAATTATTGCTAAGAAGATACTGAAGGATTTTCCCGACAATCAAGAAAGAGACATCGCTATTTCTAAATTATTAGAGTCAGCATTGTTTGTTAAATTTTGTCTCATAAAAGAGGCGCTAAAAATGTCTAACAATTTAATAAAGCAGACCAAAAAATAAAAGCGCTTTTTGGCTGCTTATTATGTCGTTATAAAGAATTTTATTCGGAGAAATTATGTCCTGTAAATGTGAGCCGTGTAGCGAGTGTGAGGGTGATGGATATGTATGGTGGACTTTCGACCGAAAGAAGTATCTAAAGAAACATCGTTGTGACGATCTTGATGTAATGGACTCTTGTGATGATTGCGGAGGGGCAGGCTTAGATGAAATGTGTGACGAATGCACGGAAGATAATTTATAATTAGGCATTTGAGCTAGATCAAAAACGATGAAGCTGTTTTTGACTACTCAACTTTGTGTTATAAATAATTTAAGGTAAGGACGCCAATGGTGGCAAACAGTCTTGAAAACTGCGGCGTGTAAAAGCGTAGAGGGTTCGATTCCTTCCCTTACCGCCAAAGGAAGGCTACCCTAATGGTAAGGG
>Ga0209977_10001111_pt1 | contig 11505 bp, 9 predicted proteins | sample SumtaG_2_FD_183113 | JGI IMG/M metagenome (GOLD analysis project Ga0209977, IMG submission 183113) | Deep subsurface microbial communities from Indian Ocean to uncover new lineages of life (NeLLi) - Sumatra_00607 metaG (SPAdes) (version 2) | ecosystem: Environmental > Aquatic > Marine > Oceanic... | reverse complement strand
AATATACAAATCCTTCACAGATTTTTTCATGAATCAATATGACCCAACGTGAATTAATTTATCTCAAAAAAATAGTCGCTGTCCCCTTTTCGCCCCTAACAACATCGTTGTATATGTTAAATGTTGAGACCTGACCCCTCATTTTTCTACTTCTCCATTTTTCTATCTAACCGTATATCCCTTTTTAAGATGTCATCATAGGTGCAGAATTCCCATCCTTCTCCAAGTTTTTCCTTGAGTATATTTATTATTTCTTTTGCCTTTTTAAAATCACGTAATCTGTGTTCATAAAACTTTGCAAGTTCTATATATGGGAACGGCTCAAAAGGGGTTTCAGAAAGAAGTTCCGTCCATAACTTTTCTGCCTTTTCCCACATAGAAAATCTTTTATAAATTATTGAAAGGTCTCTTTTAACCTCAAAAATGAAAGATATATTTTCTGTATATCTCAGCGCCCTTTTCATGAGCCTAATAGATGTATCATTATCTTTTAGTTCTGTATAAAGTCTTGAAATGGAGTAGAGCACTTCGGGGTTTTGTATCTCTTCTAATCGTTGAAGCAGTGCTACAAAATGTGAGAGAAGTTTGAGCATAGAGAAGATATCAATTTCATTATGTTTAATAACCTTTCCAAGCAGAGAAACTTCATTTGTTCTTAAGAAGTTGAAATATACATCAGGTATCAGGTTGCTTGCTATATCACTTTTTCTTGGTTTACCAAGAAGTTTTTCTTCAAGCGATGAAAGAGACCTGTCAGCAAAACTTCTTTTGTATACACGCCGTGCGACGTGTAAGAGGTCAAGATGAAGGTCAAAATCCGGTTCCTCAAGCAAGTTTAGTCTGTATCGTGAGGTAAGAAGAGGAAGGTCAAATGCTTTTCCATTGAATGTTGTAATGGATTCGAAGTCTTTGAGAAATAAAGCGACTTCTAAAAGCAGCGCTTTCTCAGATGGTAGGTCGGGAAGGAAGAACTGTTTGATTTTGAAATTATCCTTTTCGAGATATCCTATGCCAACGAGGAAAGCAAATGTTCCAACCCCTCCTGAAAGTCCTGACGTTTCAAGGTCTAAAAAAATATTATTGGATAGATTGAAGTTTTTAAAAATGTCCTCTTTAGCAAGTACGTGTATTCTCTCTACATCCTCACCATAAAATTCATTTTCTAATAGTTCTTCTTTTACAATAAATTTACCATAATCGTTTTCAAAAACCTGTGCATCAAGATGGTCTGCTAATTCATCTATATTTTCAATCCGCTTTTTGCCTCTCGCTTCTTCCCTTAGTAAAATCCGAAGTTTCTCAACAGTCTGGGATTTATCCTCTGTATAAAGGTTTCTTTGAGATTCCTTTATTTCCCTCTTTAATCTTTCTATTTTTTCTTTAATATCCATCTTCTTATGTTCCTTCTCTCAGTCTCCGGTCTCAAGTCTGATGTCTGTGTTCTTTAGTATTTTTTCTGTATTCTGTCTTTGTTGTCGTTTTTATTCCGCCCCGTATCCTGAATGACCCAACGATTTCCATCCACGATGGTTTAACAAGAGATACCAGGTCTTCAAGGATTTTATTTATGACATGCTCATAGAAGATACCTACATCCCTGTATTGAAGAAAGTAGTATTTAAGAGATTTCAGTTCAATAATCTTTTTACGAGGGATGTATCGTATGGTTATCCTGCCAAAATCAGGGAGACCGGTTCGAGGACAGATAGAGGTAAACTCTTCATTTTCTATAACTATCTCGATGTCCCTCTTCCCGCTGTATTCATAATCAACTACTTCTATCATATCTTTTTTTATGGTATCAGGTGATGGAATAGCTTCTTTCAGTTTTTTTATTATTTCTTTTTCATTCATTTTTTTTCTCTTCCATTCAAAGTTTTAGTCAATAGAAATTGCGAAAAGGTTATCATTGCGAGGTCTTGAGGATCGCAACCAGGAGATTGCTCCTACTTTACAAACTCCTTGAACCATTGCTGTAAAGGTGGAAGTTTTCTTTCTTTAATCATTTGTTGCCATTCTCCATCTGTTAGACGATTTGATTGTTTCTCCTTGAACTCATAGTAGGAGAATGTTGCACCCTCCATTAGATAGGGTTTGTCTTTAACAGGAACAATGATGAAGAGTTTGAGAGGATTTCCAACACCGACCTCGAGCACCTGTTTTGTGTTTGCATCTGTGTGTACATCAGCTATCAAAGCCATCTTTGAGTCCGTTCCGTCAGTAATCTCTTCCATAATGTGCTGTGGAAACTTCACAATACTCTCAAGTCTTCCAGGAATCGTACGAATATACTTTGAAGTCTTTTCATCCAATTCTTCCATTTTATTCTCTCTCTCGCTTATATCAATAAGTCTTTGAAGTATTTCATTAAAAGCTCTAAGATTTTTGACTACTTCTTCTGGGATTACTTCATCATCCTCAAGTAATTCTATTAATTTGCTGATAAATATCCTGTTTTCAGCGTAGAAACTTGGATACGCTTCAACATAAGCAAGCAGGAATTTCTTTGGAAAATGGGGAGGCATAGAGGTTGCAATTATAGTATAACTCTGTTTTGCATAAAGTATTGTATCGTGCCTCAGTTCTGCCCAGGCACCTAAAAGAGTATTGAGAACCTTCTTTGCCCATGCCTTTTTTTCTAAATAGGGATTTTTGAACTCACCGATATTATCAATCATCTTCTTAAACTGATAGATTATACTGTAATAGAGATTTTTTCTCCAATCCTTTTCTTTCAATAGAGAGAATTCTTTACTTAGTTTATTCAACTGTTCTTTGTACCCTTTGAATGATGCATCTCCTTCTTTCTCGAGAATTTCAAGTGCTTCATCACAGCCAAGGACAGCCATCACATCGAGTCCTCTTGGGAACCCACGGACTATTCCAACCTGGGATGGGATCGCTGTAAAAACCTTTCCGGTACCTGTAAAGTGTGTTACTTTATCATAAACAAGGTTCTGAAAGATATAAGAATCAGGAATAAATCTCTGGCCCATAAACTTGAATGCTCGCGGAAGTTCCTTTGTTTCCTGATCCGTTAAATACCCTGAGACAATTTGTGGTGGTTTTTCTTTCATTACCATTTCACTAAATTGACCAAGAAGTTGCTTTTTTGATAGGGACTCTATCTTGACTTCACTTCCATAAACTTCTTTCATTATTGATAGATAGTCTATTACACCAAGGTCATCACTCTCTCCGACAAAGATTGACGTAATCTTGTAAACCTTTTTATAGGAGTCCAATAAGAGAGGATTAGTATGAAAAACATATGTTATATATAATGCACTTAGTGTATGATTTTTCCCGATTTTCTCTTGTTCTCCGGAATCTATAATGGATTTTGGTGGTTTAACGAAGAAGGGCATTCTCCCAAACCACATCATAGCCTTGAAATAGCGCCTGAATGTTTCATTTCTCGTGTAATGTCCACGTGGTTTGTATTGACTGTAATCCTCCTTGCAACCGAAGAGAGGTGATTCTGCGAAGTCATCTGCTTTTTCAATAAGTTTTAGTTCCTTTTCTACTTTTTCCTCTATCTCTTTTGGGATTTGAACATTCATCTTAAAAATTTTACAAGGTACTGCAAAAAATCCTATGTCCCTTTCCAGAGCATCTTTCTCAAAATCAGAAAGCTTCTCTTTGTTATAGATAGCTGTCACTTCATTAAACATATCTTTAGAAAGGTTACCAACGAGGTTGTATAATTCTTTTAGTTCAATTATTCTAAGAATGTAGTCGAAGAGGAGGTGGTCGGTATGAAGTACAATATCTGTTGTTATAAAGATAGGTCGTCGGTGTTTCTTAATATCACTGTAAACATCATAAATATCCTCGTTTGTTGTTTTTGTTAAAATGAAACCGTTTTCTTCGAGACCCTTTGATGCATCATCTGAAAGGTTTACATCACTAATGTTGTCAACCATTTTTAGATCAAGAGCACTTTGTGATGTGTTTGAACTGCATGAGATAAGTATTAATGAAAATAGGATATAAATAAAAATGCGAGACATAAAACCCTCCTTTTTGATTTATCATTTGACCAAAATGTTATTATCATGTCTCATTATCATCTATTAACATAGATATATGAAGAAGTCAAATAATAAATCATATAGTTTATGGAAGATGGAATTGGCTTATTTTTGAAGGAATGAAGCACATTCTTCAGGTATGGAGGTGTTGATGTAGATACCCGAACCCATTTCAAAACCGGCAAGTTTTGTTAGTCTTGGAAGTATCTCAATATGCCAGTGATAATAATCTTCACCTTTATCAGAGAAAGGAGCGGTGTGGATGATGTAGTTGTAATCGGGATTATTCAATTTTCTGTAAAGTGTTCTAAGCACATTACTCAGTATTTTTGAAAGGTCGGAAATCTCACTGTCATTAATTTCTCCAAACGTGGCGGCGTGTCTTTTTGGGATGATAGTTGTCTCGAAGGGAAGAGCTGCGGCAAATGGGACAAATGCTGTAAAATGTTCTGTCTCACTTATTATTCTTTCCTTCTGTTTTAACTCTGTTTCAATGCTTGAGCAGTATACACATTTTCCCCAGTCATCGTAATAGCCAACTGCCTCATGAATTCTGTGCCTGATATGTTGAGGAACAATTGGTGTTGCAATCAACTGAGAGTGTGGATGTTCAAGAGAAGTCCCTGCTCCTTCACCATGGTTTTTGAAGATTATAACAGTCTTGAAGCGCTTATCTTTACTAAGTGAAAGAAACCTTTCTCTGTAAGTATAGATTATCTCAGCAACGTCTTCTTTCGGTAATAGACCGATGGTAGTATTATGTATAGGGTTTTCAATGATTACCTCATGACATCCAACCCCAGCCATTAATAAGAAAAGGTTATCAATCTCCTCTCTTTCTACATTGCCGCATCTTGTAAGTGCTGGGAACTTATTTGGGACAACCCGGACTGTCCACTCGTTATCGCTCTTCTTTCTCTCATAGATAATACCTTCTTCAGGAAGCTTATCCTCGTTTCCAGGACAAAAGGGACAGGTTTCTGAATATGCTGGTAGTTCATCGAGGAGGTTTTTCTTCTTGTTTGTATACTCATAAGGTCTTTTTGCTCTTTCTTTTGATATAATGACCCACTTTTTTGTTGCAGGGTTCTGCCTTAATTCCGACATAGAGGCTCCTATGTATATTGTTCCAGTTCTATTAATGGGGCGAAGCCTTCTACCTGGTCACCCTCCTTTACAAATATCTTTTTTACTTTCATATTATCCGATGCCCTCAGCTCATTCTCCATCTTCATCGCTTCCACTATTACAAGAATATCACCATCATTTACCTTATCCCCTTCCTTTACATTCAGTTTTACCACAGATCCAGGCATTGGAGACTTTATGATATTTTCAAGAACCTTTGTTTCCCCTTTTGTCTGAAACTCAATATCCTGTTCTTTACATTCTTCAAATATATATTCCTCACCACCTAAAATAACAATTTTTCGTGAGTCATCATCTATGATCTTTGCAAGGATTGACTTACCATTATGCATAAGTGAGAGGGTTTGAGGATTAATAAAGGTTGCGTCGAAAATCCCCTCTTTCTCTCCATCACTCACCCAATATTTCCCTTTCTTGAGATCAACAGAAATTTTTTTCTCTTCCCCCTTATAGAAAATATTAAATTCCATAATTACTCTCCCGACCTCCATCCACCTGTGCTTTCCCAAACAGGTACAATACCCTTTTCTTTTTCAACATAAGCTGATTTTCCTTTTAAATATGTAAATATTCCATACGCTGCAAGTGCCTCATAAAGATTTTTCGTTGTTGAAACCCTCAAATCTTCTTTGTGTTCACTGATAAAAGAGGTATGAAGATTTCCTTGTTTAAAATCAGGAGACTCGAAAATTTTTAAAAGAAAGGCAATCGTTGTCTTTATACCCACAATCGAATAATCTGAAAGTGCATTTACCATCTTATTTATTGCAGCATCCCTTGTTTCATCAAATACAATAAGTTTGGAAAGAATGGGATCATAAGATGCAGAGACTTCAAAACCGTCGTATATACCAGAGTCAAGCCTGATACCAGGACCTCGTGGTTCTTGTAGAAATCTGATTTTTCCCGGGGAAGGTAGGAAATTATTTTCAGAGTCTTCTGCATAGATTCTTGCTTCTACGGAATGTCCCCTCTGCAAAAGTTCCTTCTGTTTTATTTTCAATTTCTCACCAGAAGCGATGCGAATCTGTTGTTTTACAATATCAACCCCTGTAACGAACTCTGTAACAGGATGTTCCACCTGTATCCGTGCATTAACCTCAAGGAAATAGAAATTCTTATTTTCGTCAAGAAGGAATTCAATTGTCCCAGCATTCGTATAACCAACTACTGATGCAATCTTTATGGCGATTTCTCCCATTTTTTTCCGCTGATTATTATCCAGAGCAGTGGAAGGAGACTCTTCTATAATCTTTTGGTACCTTCTCTGTATTGAGCATTCCCTCTCAAAAAGATGGATTACAGTTCCATAATTATCTGCAAGAATTTGAAACTCTATATGTCGTGGTTTTTCAAGATATTTTTCTATGTATACTGTATCATTACCAAATGCAGATTTTGCCTCTCTCCTTCCTGCATCTATTGCTTCTAAAAGTGCTCTATCATTATTAACTACCCTCATTCCCTTTCCACCGCCTCCCAATGATGCCTTTACAAGCACTGGGTAACCAATTGATTTTGCTTTTTTTATAAAGACATCCTTCTCTTTTGCTGTTCCGGTCATTCCAGGAATTATTGGTGCCCCTATTTTCTTAACCGTTATCCTGGAAGCGATCTTGTCACCGACAAGTTTTAGAGCTTCTGGTGTTGGTCCTATAAAAACAACACCTTCATCTCTGCATCTTGCAGAGAAAAGGTGATTTTCTGCAAGAAATCCATAACCAGGATGGATTGCATCCGCTCTCGTTTTTTTTGCTGCATGTATAATAGAATCCATATTGAGATAACTTTCAAGAGGTGATGGGGGTCCAATCTCAATGGCTTCGTCAGCAAACTGGGTATGTAATGCGCTTCTATCAGACGAAGAAAAGACGGCAACTGTTGGTATTCCCAGGTCTCTGCAGGCTTTTATAATCCTAACCGCAATTTCCCCTCTATTTGCTATCAGTATCTTCTTAAACATTGTTTAGTTATCAGCTATTAGTACCTTTTAAGAGTGTTGTCATTGCGAGTTCTTCGCCTTGCTAAGCTTGTGCGAAGCAATCTCGGTTTTTCTTTCAGATTTTGAGATTGCCACGTCGCTTCTCTACTCGCCCCGTTAAATAGCATTATATGCAAAACTTCTTCCTATTTTACGGGGCTCGCAATGACAGGAGAACAGGATTCACAGAGGTATGTTCCCATGTTTTTTTCTTGGTAACCTTGTCTGCTTATTCTCAAGCATCTTCAACGCCTGTATCACTCTTGGTCTTGTCTCCTTCGGCTCTATAATATCGTCAATATATCCAAGTGAAGCTGAAATGTAGGGGTTTGAAAACTTCTGTTCATACTCTCCAACCAATTTTTTTCTTAATGCTTCAGGATCATCCGATGTCTTCAGGTCCTTTCTGAATATGATATTAACAGCGCCTTCGGGTCCCATAACCGCTATTTCTGCAGTAGGCCAGGCAAAATTAATATCTCCTCTAATCTGTTTCGATGATAGGACACAGTAAGCACCACCATAAGATTTTCTTGTAATGATGGTTATTCGCGGGACTGTTGCCTCACAGAAGGCATACAATAACTTTGCTCCATGTTTAATGATTCCTCCATGTTCCTGTGAGACACCCGGCAGGAAACCCGGAACATCCTCAAATGTTATAATTGGTATATTGAATGCATCACAGAATCTCACAAACCGTGCACCTTTAATTGAAGCATCAATATCAAGACAGCCAGCAAGAACTATTGGTTGCTGTGCGACAACGCCAACAACATATCCATCAAGCCTTCCAAATCCAACAATGATATTTGGTGCATATTTCTCATGAACCTCAAGAAAACTACCTCTATCCATAACAGTTTTAATAATCGTTTTCATATCGTATGGTTGGTTAGGATTATCCGGAATAATCCCATTTAGGGTCTCATCCATTCTATCTGGAGGATCATCTATCTGTCTTCTTGGTGGGTCATCAAGATTATTGAGGGGGAGATATTCAAAAAGCTTTCTTATCAAAAGAAGGCAATCCTCATCATTTTTTGCAGTGAAATTAGCAACACCCGATTTTGCTGCGTGTATCTGAGCACCACCAAGTTCATCAAATGTTACATCCTCATGTGTAACTGTTTTTACTACATCAGGGCCTGTAATAAACATATAACTTGTTTTATCGACCATAAAGATAAAGTCTGTTATTGCGGGTGAATATACTGCGCCACCTGCTGCAGGACCCATTATTGCAGATATTTGTGGGATAACACCTGAAACAACGGTATTTCTCCAGAAGATCTCTGCATAGCCTGCAAGGCTGATGACGCCTTCCTGTATCCGTGCCCCTCCTGAATCGTTTAATCCAACAACAGGAACGCCCATTTTTAAAGCAAGATCCATAATCTTGCACATCTTTTCTGCATGAGCATAGGAGAGGGTTCCGCCGAATACAGTAAAATCCTGAGAAAATACAAATAAGGGTCTTCCATGTATCTCGCCATAACCTGAAACGATACTATCACCGAGAATCTTCTTCTTATCCATATCGAAATCTGTGCATCTGTGTGTGACAAATCGATCGAACTCAACAAAACTATCAGGGTCAAGTAAAATATCGAGTCGTTCCCGTGCTGTAAGTTTTCCCTTCTCATGTTGTTTTTTTATTCTCTCTTCGCCACCGCCCTCCTTTGCTTTTTCTCTCAGTATTTTTAGTTCCTCTAATTTTTCTTTTGTTCCCATTTTTTCTCCTGGTATAATAGTTATTATACCTGATTACATAGATAAATAATTAGATTACACAAATTAGGAATTAGGTTCTATATTGAATTTTTTCTGTGTCCATTCTATAATTTCTGATGTTGGTGTTCCTGGACCAAACAGTTTTTCCACTCCAATATTTTTCAATTTCTCCATATCTTCAAGAGGGATTATACCACCACCAAAAATAACTATATCATCCCTGCCCTTCTCTCTTAGAAGATTAAGAACCTTATTGAAGATTGTCATATGTGCGCCTGAAAGGACACTTATTCCTACAAGGTTTACGTCTTCCTGCACGGCTGATTCAACAATCATTTCGGGGGTTTGATGAAGTCCTGTATAGATTACCTCAAATCCAGCATCCCTTAGTGCCCTTGAGACAACCTTTATTCCTCTGTCATGGCCATCAAGGCCTGCTTTTGCCATTAAAATCCTTATGCTCTTCATAATCCCTCCACGAAATTATAAAATGAAAAAATGAAAAAGCCGAAATTTGGACTTTCATAATTTCTATTTTATTATGTTGTTCTTTCATCAAAAAATAGGAGTTTCTTCATATTCACCAAAAACATCCTTCATAGCCTGGCTAATCTCTCCAAGCGTTGCATATGAATGTGCAGCTTCTATCAATGCTGGCATAATGTTTTCATTTCCATCACAGGTTTTTCTGATTTGTTCAAGTGCACGTTCCACCCTCTCGTTGTCCCTCTCTTTTCTCAGGGATTCCAATTTTTTCTGTTGTTCTTCTTCTACACTTTTATCTATCATTAGTATTGGAATTTCTAACTCTTCGCCTTCTTTCACGAATTCATTGACACCCACTGCGATTCGCTCTTTCTTTTCCATACTTTTCTGAAATCTAAAGGAAGCCTCAGTTAGTTCTCTCTGTGGGAAGTTTACCTCTATTGCCTTTATCATTCCACCAAGTTTGTCTATCTTATCAAAATATTCGTAAGTCCCTTCCTCAAGTTTATTTGTAAGTGATTCAATAAAATATGAACCTCCAAGAGGATCGATGACATTTGGAACACCCGATTCGTACGCTATAATTTGCTGTGTTCTTAATGCTATGAGAGCTGCTTTCTCAGTCGGAAGTGCCCAGGTTTCATCCATAGAGTTTGTATGCAGACTCTGCGTTCCACCGAGAATAGCAGCGAGTGCCTGTAGTGCAACCCTCACAATGTTATTCTCTGGCTGTTTTGCGGTAAGGGAAACACCAGCTGTTTGTGTGTGAAATCTCAAAAGCCAGGAATGTTTATCCTTTGCGCCAAACGTTTCTTTCATCTCCCGTGCCCATATCCTTCTCGCTGCCCTGAATTTTGCAATCTCTTCAAAGAAATCTGAATGGGAATCAAAAAAGAGGGAAAGTCTCGGTGCGAATGAATCCACATCCAGCCCCCTCTTTATACCCTCTTCTACATAGGTCAACCCATCCTTCAATGTGAAAGCAAGTTCCTGAAGCGCAGTAGAACCTGCTTCCCGTATATGATAACCGGATATTGAAATGGTGTTCCATTTTGGAACAGATTTTGAGCCAAATTCAAAGGTATCAACAATCAGCCTCATTGATGGCTCCGGTGGAAATAACCAGGATTTTTGGGCTATGTATTCTTTAAGAATGTCATTCTGAATTGTGCCGATGAGTTTTTCCCTTGATACGCCCTGATTTTCTGCTGCAGCAATATAAAATGCCCAAAGCATTGGAGCAGGTCCATTAATTGTCATAGATGTTGAAACCCTGTCTAATGGTATTCCATCAAAAAGGATTTCCATATCTTTAAGGGATGAGATTGCAACCCCGCATTTTCCTACCTCTCCTTCTGAAAATGGGTCATCAGAGTCCCTGCCGTACAATGTTGGGAAATCAAATGCGACTGAAAGCCCTGTTTCTCCGTGCTCCAGTAAGAATTTGTAGCGTTTGTTCGTATCCTTCGCTGTCCCAAATCCTGCAAACTGCCTCATTGTCCATAATCTACCTCTATAGAGATTATGTCTTACACTTCTTGTAAAAGGATATTCTCCTGGAAAGCCAAGGTCTTTAAGGTAATTGAGGTTTTCAATATCACATGGGGTATAGAGCATATCAAGAGGTATGCCTGAGATGGTTTCAAACGCAACGCCTTTGCGGGGTTTTGGTTTTGATTTTATCGTCTCTTCCCATTTTTTTTTCTCTTTCTTTATATCATCCATTTCCTTTTCATTCTTAACAGGTTTTGAATGTGTCATAGCCTTCACCTCCTCCATATGGAAGTTTATATCAAAACAAATGGATATTGTCAAGGGAAAACCGTTTAAAATGACGAAGCCCAAACAGCAATAACTAAATAATCTAATAACTTAGTAACAATCTGTTATCTTAGCATCCTCTGTGGGTATTTTTAGCATGTTAAGTGATAAAAAAAGCCCGCTAAAAGCGGGCCTTTTTTATAGAGAACTGGTGTGTGTTTACCTGACAAGAACCATCTTCTTCGTTGCAGTCTTGTTCTCTGCAGTCAACCTATAGAAGTAGACACCTGCAGCAACAGACTGATGATTATTGGCTCTGCCGTCCCAGTAAATGGTCTTCTGTCCAGCATCCTCATTCCT
>Ga0209977_10001110_pt1 | contig 11506 bp, 13 predicted proteins | sample SumtaG_2_FD_183113 | JGI IMG/M metagenome (GOLD analysis project Ga0209977, IMG submission 183113) | Deep subsurface microbial communities from Indian Ocean to uncover new lineages of life (NeLLi) - Sumatra_00607 metaG (SPAdes) (version 2) | ecosystem: Environmental > Aquatic > Marine > Oceanic... | reverse complement strand
TACGCAAATGTCTATGGGGCCCGACAAGACCCTTATGGAGAAGCAGGAGTGATTGCTATCTTTACCCAACAGATGCTCCGGGGAAAAAGGTCCAAAATTTTTGGAGATGGTGAGCAGTTACGTGATTACATACACGTCAGTGAGGTAGTAAACGTTCACCTACTCGCCAGCCAGAAGATAGAAAGCCTTAATGAGAGGAAGCCAAGCTCGCCCGATGATTTGGCCTACAACGTGGGAACAGGCAAAGGAAGTTCGGTGAATCTGTTGTACCAGCTTTTAGCAGAGATAACCGGCTTCAAAGTCCAACCAATCTATGCTCCGCAAAGAAAAGGAGAGATAAGGAGAATATTTTTAAATACTGACAAAGCGAAAAAAGAGCTGGACTGGCACCCCCAACTTAACCTGAGAGAAGGATTAGAAAAAACAGTAGGCTGGTTCAGAGAAAATATATAATCATACGGAAGTTTTCTCGCCTGCTAAGGCCAATAGGCTCTTTTCCTTCTCTTCTACTTGTTTTTCTAATCTTTCCATAATCCCCTTATTCTCGGGCCGCAAAAGGTGTCTGAATCTTCCCTGAGACTCCAGCCATTCTCTTAGAGGATGTCTCTTTTTAGGACGATAAGTGACCCTGTATTGACCTTTTTCCACCTCATAAAGAGGCCAGACTCCGGTCGAGACTGCCAGTTTAGCAATCTGAATGGAGAGAGAAGGATCATGCCTCCAGCCCCGGGGACAGGGCGAGAGAATATTGATAAAAGTTGGACCCTCTGTACTTAAGGCCTTTTGTACCTTCTTAATTAAATCATTGTAATAAGCAGGATTAGCCTGAGCCACATAGGGAGAGTCATGAGCGGCTGCAATCCGGGTTAAATCTTTGCGGGGTCTTTGCTTTCCTTCCGGTATGGCCTTTCCCACAGGACTGGTAGTAGTTGCCGCCCCTTCAGGAGTAGCACTCGATCTCTGGATCCCTGTATTGTGAACCACAATTCCATCAGCAATAAAATTATGCTCACCCTCTACCCTCAAATCTAAAGTCGGCTCTGGTCCAACTAATTTTATATCTCTTACTTTTTCTATCTCAAAATACTTGCTATCGATTAGAAAATTTTTTGAACGATTTACCTTATAATCTCCTTTTTTTACTTTATTAAAATCAAATTTAAATGATTCTCCTTCGTCTAAATTTTTCAGTACTACGATTTCATCTCCCGTCTTCATTTCTGAGATTGTTTTCCAGACAAAATGATTTTGCTTACCCCTACCGTTTCTTTTTAAAACCAAAAAAGGATGATTCGCCGTTGCCTTTATGGAATGGTGCAAAGTGGTAAGTTCGTAAACATCCTTTGTTCCATTGTCAAATACCCCACTACATTTTTTCAAAACTAACTGATAGGTTTTCTGATCAAAGGCATATACCTCATCTCCTTCTTTTACTTCTGTTATTCTCTTAACTCCATCTTCAGTCATTATCAAAGAAGATGTGCTTAAACAATTCATATAAGCTTGATTATCGTAGCAGATATAAAGGAGATTGTGCCCTCTTTCCAGAACTCCGGACAAGGCCTGAAGTCCTATGTCATAGGTCCCCCCATCACCACCAAAGGCAATGAACTTAATGGTACGGTCGATCTTACCCTGTCTTTTTAGACTACGATAGGCAGCTTCTACTCCAGACAAAGTAGAAGCTGAATTCTCAAAAGCACAATGAATCCAGGGAATTCTCCAGGCAGTAAAAGGATAAATGGTGGTAGCTACCTCCAGACACCCGGTAGCAGAACTCATTACCACGGGATCTTCGGCGGCCATAAGAACCTGCCTTACAATTACGGAGGCACCACAGCCAGCACAAAGCCGGTGACCTCCGGTAAGCAACTCTTTTTTCCTGGATAAAACTTTAAGGGACGGCATCTTCTCCTCCTTATTTTACTCCCTGAGCCCTAGATAACCAACTAATTCGTCTACCTTTTTAGTATGGGCAATTCTTTCCAGATTTTTATAAACTCGCTTAATTTCATCCACCCCGATATCTCGTCCCCCCAGTCCATAAATATAATTTACCACGGCTGGTGGTTTAATCTCGTCAAAAAGGGCGGATCTAATCTCCAGAAAGATTGGTCCTCCCTGCGCCCCGAAGGAAACAGAACGGTCTAGAACAGCCACTGCTCTCACGCCTCTTAGGACTTCTGCGATCTGTTTGGCTGGAAAAGGACGAAAAGTTCTAATTTTGAGAAGACCCACTTTCTCACCCTTCTCTCTTAATTCATCTACCACACTCTTAACCGTTCCGGCAGTAGAACCAGCAGCTACAATAACCAACTCCGCTCCCTCCAGATGACAATTCCCCATTAGATCATAATACCGACCGCTTAAATCTTTGAATTCCCTCCCAATTTTTTGAATAACCTCGGGTGAGATTTCTATGGCCTCTATCTGTTGTCTTTTATGCTCAAAGTAATAGTCATATAGATCAAGAGGGCCGTAGGTCACAGGACTGTCCACGTCAAGAAGCGAATAGGCATTCTTATATTTACCGATAAACTGGCTCACCTCGTCATCTTCCAATATCTCAACTCGCTCCATGGCATGAGAAATGATAAATCCATCAAAAGTGACCATTACCGGAAGTCTAACCTTCTCCTCTTCAGCTATTCGTACCGCCTGAATGAGATTATCATAAGCCTCCTGGCAGTTCTCACTGTATATCTGAATCCACCCAGCATCTCGCGTCCCCATGGAGTCAGAATGATCGCAATGGATGTTAATAGGACCACTCAAGGCTCTATTTACCACAGCCATTATTATAGGCAGCCTGTAAGAGGCCGCAATATAACAGATCTCCCACATCAAGGCCAGGCCATTAGCCGAAGTGGCGGTCATGGCTCGAGCTCCCGCTGCTGCCGCTCCTACACAGGCACTCATAGCTGAATGTTCGCTTTCTACCCTCACCATCTCGGTAGCAACTATCCCTTCAGCCACAAACTCAGAAAATCTCTGAACTGTCTCTGTCTGAGGAGTAATGGGGTAGGCAGCCACTACATCAGGATTGATCTGTCGCATTGCTTCAGCCGTAGCCTCATCACCGGTTAAACCAACTATCCTTCCCACCTTATTTTCCTCCTTCCGTCTTTATCACAAATTTACCCTCTTCTTCCATGTGGATAGCTTTCGTCGGGCACTGGGTTGAGCAAATTCCACAACCCTTGCAGTGATCATAATCAAATTGTTTGAATTTTTCTTCTTTAACAATAATAGAAGAATCTGGGCAATAAACCCAGCATAAAAGACAGTGGGTACATTTCTTTTCATCCCATACTGGTCGATGGGTTCGCCAACTTCCCGTCTTATACTCTTCTGCATTACCTTCCTCTAAAATCAGCCCTCCCCAGGGAATATCCTTCCAACCTTTCTCTTTCATTCTTCCTTTACCTCCTCATAAGCCTTCTTTATAGCCTCTATGTTTCCCTCTATTATTCTGGAACTAAACTTTTTTCCAAACTTGTGCTTAATGGCAGATGCGACTGTATCTAGACTTAATAGACTGGTAACCTTGATTAAAGCCCCCAACATAGGGGTATTGGGTAAATTCTTCCCCAGGATCTCTATAGATATGGAAGTAGCATCTACGGTAAAAACTTTACCTTTGTTTAACCCTAACTTTCTTCTTATGGCTTGAGGAGTCTCGGGACTGTTTACCAGAATTACACCTTTTTCTCCAAGACCAAAGGTTACATCAACAGTGCCCAATAATGTGGAATCCAGGACTACTACAGCATCAGGAGTCCTGACATGAGAATGTAGACTGATGGGAACCTCGCTAATCCGGGTAAAAGACTGCATGGGAGCTCCCATACGTTCGGGACCATACTCAGGAAATGCCTGAATATATTTTCCCTCTTCCAGAGCAGATTCAGCTAACAACAAAGCCGCCGTTTTTGCACCCTGTCCCCCTCTTCCATGCCAGCGAATCTCAGTAATTTTACTCATCAATGCCTCCTTTTGAAATGCTACCATCCCAGCATTATCCGAGCTATATGGAGCATCAAATTAGCTAAAATGCCTGCTGCTATATCATCTGCCATGATACCCCAACCTCCCGGGAGTCTTTCAAGTCTCTTTATTTTAAAGGGCTTAAGAATATCAAAGGCTCTAAATAAAATGAATCCTAGAAAAATAAATCGAAAGGAAACGGGCAGAGCAAACATAGTTATTAAAAATCCTCCTATTTCGTCGATGACAATCACCGGAGAATCTTTTTTTTCAAAATGATGGGCACATTTTCCACAAATCCACACCCCAAAGCCACTAAAAATCACCAACATCACTACATAGCTAAAAGGATGAGTAAAAATTCGGCTCAAAACTAGATATATCACTACTGCCAACAAAGTTCCCGCTGTTCCAGGGAAAAATGGAGTATACCCTACTCCAAACCCTGTCCCTAAAAAAGTAAAAATGGTTTTCATCCTAAAAGCCTTCTGTTCTCCATCCAGTAATGGATGCCTGATATGATAGCTAACGAGGTAGCAATACCCATCAAAACAAAGATTAGCATTTCGGGTTTCCAAAGGCTAATTTCAAAACCTTTAGCCACCATAACAAAAAAAACAAAAATGACTGCTAGATCTTCAAAGAAAGTCTTCAGCTTTGCCAGTTGACCAGCAGCCAGAATTACCTGCTTTGCCGCCAGCTCAATCCGTAGAGCTGTTACCAGAAAATCTCTTCCCATGATGATTATGACCATCCAAAATGGAATGAGATGAAGTTGAATAAAGCAGATGAAAGCACTATAAATCAAAATCTTGTCGGCAACAGGATCAATTATTTTTCCGCTAGAGGTCACTTCATGCCTGCGGCGGGCCAACCACCCATCCAAAAAATCGGAAAGAGTAGCAAAAATAAAGATCATGAAAGCAAAAACTATCCCCTTTTTTCCTCCCACAAACAAAAAGAGAACAAAAAAGGGGATACAAGCAACACGAGCTAAGGTAATCTTATTAGCTAAAGTCACTAACTCTCCCTTCTCAACACCTCCCGTGGTTTGCTTCCCCGGGGTGATCCTACTATTCCAGCCTTTTCCAACTGATCCATGATCCGGGCAGCTCGATTATACCCTATAGCTAATCTCCGCTGAAGAAGAGAAGTGGAAGCCTTCCCCCTTCTCGTTACCAATTCCTTGGCCTCCGGAAAGAGTTCATCGTGGGAGGGAGTCTCTCCCCGACCTTTCTCTTCCTCGACTCCCTTGACTATCTCATCCAGATAGGTAGGCTCTCCTTGTTCTCTAATAAAATCGACTACCTTTTTTACCTCTGAAGACGAGATAAAACTTCCCTGGATGCGGAATGGCTGAGAAGCTTCCACCGGAGAGTACAACATATCTCCATTACCTACCAACCTTTCTGCTCCCGTGGCATCAAGGATTGTACGAGAATCAATTTGAGAAGCTACGGCAAAGGAAATTCTAGAGGGAAAATTGGCCTTGATCAGGCCAGTAATTACATCCACCGATGGACGCTGAGTAGCCACTACCAGATGAATGCCGGTTGCCCTTGCCAACTGGGCTATTCTACAGATAGTCTTCTCCAACCCGGTCCCGCCCAACATCATCAGGTCCGCCAGTTCATCAATGATCACTACCAAATAGGGAATTACGGGCTCATTCCCAGACTTCATCTTATCATTAAAGCTGGCTATGTTCCGTACTCCTGCCTGGCTAAATTGCTGGTATCGCCGCTTTACCTCCTGCACTACCCATTCGAGAGCGGAGTTAGCCTGTTTTACTTCAGTTATAGGTGGGAAAAGAAGGTGAGGAATACCTGAATAGTCAACTAGTTCCACCGTTTTAGGATCAATCAAAAGAAACTTTACCTCCTCAGGGAGAGCCCTGCATAAGATACTCACAATGAGAGAATTGATGCATACGCTTTTCCCCGAGCCGGTGGCTCCTCCTATAAGCAGGTGGGGTAAGGATTCTAAATTGACCCAGATGGGGACTCCCGCGATGTCCTTACCCAGAGGAAAGAGTAGCTTAGCCCTGGGTTCCCTGAACTCCCTATCTTCCAATAACTCCCGCAGGTAAACAAAGTTTACCTTCTTTTTGGGAACCTCCACTCCTACCAAGGATTTTCCTGAGACAGGAACCTCGATACGGACCTTAGAAACAGCTAGAGAAAGAGCAAGATCACTTGAAAGACTCATTAACTTACTTACTTTTACCCCCGGAGCAAGACGTACCTCAAATCGATTAACCGCGGGACCTTCCTTGACCTCATCAATTTCTACCTCTACCCCGAAATCTCCCAGGGTTTGGCGCAGTTTCCTTCCCGCTATTTTAACCTCATCCGCTGCTGCCCTTTGGGAGGGAACAGGGTTTAAAAGAGAAAATGGAGGTAGATTCATACTGGAGCTAGGGGTCTCAGCGAATCTTTTGGTTTTTTCTTTCTTGAGTTTCTCCAGGGAGAAAGGTCTCTTTTTAACAGAAAGCTGCTTTTTTATTTTTCGTCTGGCTAAAAACGGAGAAAAATCAACCCACAAAATGAGCGAAATAACAAAAATCCCCCCTAGAATAGCACCTGCTCCCAGCCTTCCAAAAAAGGAAAGGAAAGTTTTGGAAAAAAACAGTCCCAATAATCCCCCTCTATAAAGAAAGGGGAGTTTATTTAAACCCAACATAGACAGGGATGTCGAGAAGGCTATGAGAAAAAGGACGAGCCCCGTGATTTTACGAAACAACCCATCTATCTTTCCTCGTCTAAATTTTTCCACTCCTCCTTTGATCAAACCCAGAGGAACTAAAAATGCTCCTAATCCAAGGACAAAATAAAGATAATAGGCTATAGAAACCCCAAACCTACCGACATAATTATCAGAAGAGATACGGGGAGGATAGGTGAGAAAAGAAGACCTGGACGAGTTGAAAAAAATAAGGCTCAACAAAATAAACGTGCCCACCACTACCAAAAGAACTCCCACAATCTCATCCTCTTTTCTTTTTATGAGCATGGCTTACCTTCCCGTATGACCGAACCCCTGGTGACTTCTCTCAGACCTCCTTAGTTGATTGACAACTCTTAGCCGGGCATAGCATACAGGACAAAGCACCGCCTGAGCAATCCTATCTCCTCGTTTGATAAGATAAGGCTTTTCTCCAAAATTAATAAGAATAACCTTAATCTCTCCTCGATAGTCAGGATCAATGGTTCCTGGAGAGTTGATCACACTTACTCCCTGAGTAGCCAAACCGCTGCGAGGTCTTATTTGAAGCTCAAAACCAGTGGGAATACCCACTTTTATCCCCGTAGGAATCAACTTTATCTGCCTGGGAAGAAGAGTGGTGGCTCGACGAGCACAAAGATCCATACCGCTCGATCCTCTCGTCATATATTGAGGAAGAGGAAGATCTGAATCCAATTGCTCAACCTCTATTTCCACCCACTCCATACCCGAGTCTCTCAAATTAAAACCAACCAATTTTTGTTGTCTAAACCACCTTAATCTTAAGAACCTGGTCAAGCTGATCAAGGGCAAACTTATGATATTTCTCAGAAAGAGCCGCCACAGAATCCCTATACACAACTACCTCATAATCTCTCATGGCCGCCTCCGCTGCGGTAAAAAAAACGCAAATATTAGTGAGAACCCCTGTCAGGTGTAACTTCTCAACCTTAAGCTCCTTTAATAGGAGGTCTAGATCGGTCCCCAGAAAACCAGAATATCTTCTCTTTTTTACTACAAAATCAGTTTTTTGGGGCTTTAACTCTTCCACAACCTCCGCCCCCTTGGTACCCAAAATAGCGTGAGCAGGCCATCGTTTAAACTCCTCATCTTGAGCTCTGTGAGCATCACAGATGTAAATGACGGGGATTCCTTTTTTTCTGGCCTCCTCAATCCTTAGCTTTACCTTAGGAAGAATCTTACGGGCAGATGGCACCTCCAGGGGGGCGCCTCTTTCCACAAAATCCTTCAACATTTCCATGACTAAAAGAGCTTCTCTGGCCATTTAATAACCGCCCATATCAAAATATTCCCTACCCACCAACCCTATTTATATCAGAAACTATCCAAAAAAGCAACCCAACTGCGTTTATTGCGAATATCATACCAACAAATAGCCAAAAGCTTAAATATCAATAGATGAAACGTATAGGCTGTGTTATATGCTGAAAGCGCGCACTCTTTTCTTTTCAAGCCAAACACGGATATTGAGCTTGATTTATCTAACGACCGCGAGCTGAACCGCCGCGCCGACTTTGCAGAGTACATCCCGCTACAGGAAATGTTACAAAAGCAAAGCGACGCTATTTTCGAGCGCCGATAGGCGCGGTTGGCTCCAGCCATTGGTTATATGGCCGATGTGGTACCATAGATTTTGCATTCACCAACATAGTGAGACGTTCAGATCCACAATTTAGTGCCTGGTAACAGTTACCGTTGTTGAATTAAATCTTGGCCCGCTACCAATCTCTTGGGGGTTGCTACTCATCAAACAATTCAGTGGCTCTCCTGCCAATCCCTCAGATTGCCTTGGTGACCACACGACCCTCTCAGGAACGGTGTTAGAGATAGTCACTTTCACCTGTACTTGTCCGCGTTCATTGGCGATTGTAACGATATATCCTTCTCTAATACCCAGTCGCTCAGCGTCTTGAGAGTTCATCGCCACAACGGCGGGAATTGCACCATAGACCTCTTGAAATTGCGTACTGGAAAATTTTGGCGTGGCACTGGTTAGTAAGATGAAATTTCCCTTCTCAATGCACAGCGGAGTTTGTATTGGCATAGGATTCAAACCAATTTCTGCAGCTATAGAAGAATAGAACTCAATCTTTCCCGATGGAGTCGAATAATCGTTCTTTGGCTTTGTCTTGAACGTGAGCATCTCTCCTGATCTTAGAGACTGGAAGCTGCCTCCCTCGAAAGCATTCTCAAGTGCCAGTTCTACGGCACTCCAGGCATCTTCATAAAGCCACTCCTCCGTCAAGCCCAGTCGCTCTGCGATTTCTCGCATAACCCATACTTCACTTCGACTGTTAGTGATAGGGCGAACGGCTCTTCTTGAATATTGGACGTAGTCATGGCCCCAAGGAATGACCAGGTCTTCTTTCTCAAGGTAGGTCGGTGCGGGGAGAACAACGTCTGCATACTTTGCTGTTTTTGTCCAATGTGTTTCGTGAACCACTACAAAAACATCTTGTCGTGATATTCCTTCTCTGAAGGCATGCTGATTGGGAAGCGTCATGGCAGGGTTCATGCAGCTGATGTAGATAAACTTGAACTCACCACCTTTGACGAGGTCGGCAAGAGCTACTTGTTCCACAATTTTCGGGGTTCTATCTGCGAGCGCTTGGCCAGAAACGAGCGATTCATTAACCGAAAAGGACTTTCCATTGCTGTAAAAAAAGCCCCGGTGTAAACCAAGAAGTGCTGGAATGAATGATATGGCCCGTACTTGATCGGCACCTTGGTCGCATTTTTGCAATCCAATGCCAATCATCGTTGTGCTCGGTTTCAAACTGGCATAGGCGTCCCCTAACTGTTCGACGTATCTCCAGGCAACCCCCGTAATTTGCTCTACCCTGTCCGGAGTCCACTTGCTGGCCTTCACCTTCAGCTGTTCAAAACCGTGAGTCCATTCCTTAATGAACTCTAGGTCTAGGTAGTCATTTTGGATTAAGTAGTTGATTACTCCATAGGCTAAGGCAACGTCACTTCCTGGCATTGGTTGAATCCAAAGATCGGCACTTTTTGCAGTTCGGCTTTCTCTAGGGTCAATGACCACAATTTGAGTACCCCGTAGCTTGCGGGCCTTTTTAGCAAGGGACCACATGTGAGGTGAACTCACGGCAGCGTTAAAGCCCCAGAACACGACAAGATCCATTGAAAGGATCTCGATAGGCATTATGCCATAGCTATCGCCATAGTGCAAAGCCAGTGCTTTATGCCCCGAGTTGCTGCATAAAGCCCAATCCGTCTGCGTAGCACCAATATCATTCCATAGTCTTCGTGGAAATGCTGCTGTTAATAACCCCATGTTTCCAGCGTAATCCAGATACAACACAGCCTCTGAACTATGCTTTTCAAGAATCTCACCGAGTTTCTGCGACACGACGCTCAGACCTTTCTCCCAGTCGGTCTGCTCAAAGTGATCTCCTTTACGAAGGAAAGGAGCTTCAACTCGATTCTTATAGAGCCTTTCATGATCCTTGGCACCCCGAGGACACGTAAATCCTTGTGTTACTGGATTTTTCGGATCGCCCTTGATTGATAAAATCTGTCCTAATTCTCCAAGTGTGACTATCAATGCACAGGTGTCATAACAGTCCCGAGCGCATACAGTCGAAACTTGTTTCATCGTTTTGACCCTCAGTAAAGCTCCGCACTGCCAAGGACGCCATTGCCATCATAGCCCCCCACTAGGACTGTCCCGTCAGGAAGGAGGATGGCAGTGTGATGGCTGCGGGCATCGTTGAGGCTGACTTGTAATAGCCATTGCTATAATCGTACCCGAACGCTCATTAAAAATATCCTCACCTTAGAATCAAAACAGGTCTCAAACCCGCTTGCTGTACGATGCGAAGCGTCCGCTCCATCGTCAAAGCTACGGCTCCCCGAGGTAGGTGAGCTTTGAGGAGACTGCCCGAAGTTTCCTGTCAAGCGTCCAGATCGAAGCCCCAAATAGAACAGCCGAGGCAAGCAGATGTACATCAACATAGCCGAGTCCCCTCCCCATCAAATCATTGCTTTCCACGAATTGCAGCACTTCCTCGTGCTCAGCCTGATCCACCATCGGCAATGAGTGTAACAACGACAATATCTCGGACCTATTCGTGAGATTCCCACATGAGAGTTCTCCAATGATAAAAGGGTGACACACAACATCACCGTCATTCAACAGCGATACCATCCGTGGATGGCTTTCTCGTAGGTAAGACACCCATACAGAAGTATCAACGAGAACCATGCAATCTATCCCCTGATCTTCTGCGACGTATTGCTCTCAGCCTCTTCTCAGTCCCCCCAAGTTTCGCCAGCCTTCTGCTGCTTTCGCGACTGATCAGAGCTTCCAAGCCAAGTCTGACCAGAGAGGTCTTCTCTTTGACACCCGTCAACTTCGAAGCTTTATTAATCAGTTTGTCTTCAATGTTCAAGGTTGTTCTCATGGCCCACACCTCCCAATATATGCAATAATATATGTATCATTATGCATCATTAATGCATATTTGTCAAGTATATATTTTTCAACTTCCTTATTCATTTTTATTGCCTTCCCACCTATATAGTTTCTTTTTATTTTTCAGTTTATTCAAACTACAATCAAAACAAATACCATTATGGCAGCAAATTATTCCACCGCATTTTTTACATTTCCATTTTTCTTTTTCCTTCTTCAAGAATTTAGCTAAACCCTTCTTTTTTATAAATTCGAGGTTCTCAATCATACTCATACGGAAGAAAGTTCTATAATGTTTATCAAGGCGTTTTAATCCTTCACACGGGAAATCTTCACATT